>Ga0190344_1000408_pt1 | contig 22227 bp, 19 predicted proteins | sample 48721323_MG_FD_161662 | JGI IMG/M metagenome (GOLD analysis project Ga0190344, IMG submission 161662) | Hydrothermal vent microbial mat bacterial communities from Southern Trench, Guaymas Basin, Mexico - 4872-13-2-3_MG | ecosystem: Environmental > Aquatic > Marine > Hydrothermal vents >... | reverse complement strand
TTTTTGTTAATGGCCCACTACAACTACAGCCAACAGCTAAAGCAATTGTCTAAGAGCTACTGTCCCCTAAAGGGGACTCAATAATTATCTGAATATCTATAGAAGGTTCTTTTGGGGGCCATGTTGTCAAATTGATTGGTGAATTTTTGTTAATGGCCTACTATAACTACAGCCAACAGCTATTCAGGCTAAAGTTTCGCTCCGCGAAACTTTAGCCTGAACAATTGTCTAAAAGCTCAAGTCCCCTAAAGGGGACTCAATAATTATCTGAATATCTATAGAAGGTTCTTTTGGGGGCCATGTTGTCAAATTGATTGGTGAGTTTTTGTTAATGGCCCACTATAACAAAACCAACGCAACTCCAAAAAGTTTAGAGGCAACCACAACGGATTGGCCCTGGGGTGATGAAAAGGAGGTTCCAACAGGTTCTAAAACTTGATCCAATTTTTATTCCGCTTAGTAAAAACAACTAAAAAACAATCATTTAAGTTTTATTTAATTCATTAATCATTAATCATTAATCATTAATCATTAATCATTAATAATTTTCACCACCCCAGATTGGCCCTACATGCCGATAGCCGGTTCTTTTGGGGGCCATGTTGTCAAATTGATTGCTGAGTTTTTCTTAATGGCCTACTACAACAAAATCAAGGCAACTCCAATTTTAACGAATTACGTGCCACATTTCCCACCGCAGATCAAGTGGGAGATTTAATGGTATTCAACATCGGTGGCAACAAGTATCGGTTGATTGCCTCAATACATTTCAATCGTGGTAAAGTATATATTCGCAATGTCCTTACCCACCGAGAATACGACAAAGGAGCGTGGAAACAATGAACATCATCACTCAAGAAATACAACATCACTGGGTTGCTGTGCAACCTCTCTTTTCTATTTACAATGAAGAAGAATATGATATCGCCATTGAACGACTCAACAACCTAATTGATGAGGTAGGTACTAACGAGCAACATTGTTGTTGGAGTCCAAAGCTTCAGCTTTGGACGTGTTGTTGGAGTCCAAAGCTTTAGTAGCCGTAAATTCTTGGTTATACTAAAAAAGATATTGCAGCATGTCTTAAAGAGTTGAATAACTCCAATTTTCTCAATACGCAAAAATACAATGGAATTGTTATGGATGCGTATAAAATATCTTACCAAAGAACCTTCGGAAATCGCGATGATCTTTACATCAAATTAAAATTAACGTCCGAGTATCAAATAGTTATTTCGGTTGGCTCTTTTCATCTTTCTAGATAGCGAAATTCATGGCTTCAATAAAAGGGGATTAGTTATGAATCCAGAAAGAACAAGATGTCCTATGTGTGAATCGGCTGATTTAATTCCAAAAAAAGTCGTCGAACACTACTGCTACAAAGGACATAATTTTTCATTAGAAGACATTGAATATGCCGAATGTCCCAAATGTCATTCAGAAGTTATCACGCCAGAGCAAAGTACACGCAATGAAGCCCGCATCCGTGACGAGCATAGAAAAATAGACGGGCTTCTCACTCGTGCTGAAATTACCCAACTAAGAGAACGGTTAAAGATTACTCAAAACCAAGCAGCGCAACTATTCGGTGAACGTGTCAACGCGTTTTCAAAATACGAAAGCTTCGAGCCACCCAAAGCCAGGCAATGGATCAATGCCATTAAGTTAAGAAATAAACGAGAAAGAGCCAACGGCTAAAGCCGTTGTCTCAAAGCTAAAGTCCCCTAAAGGGGACTGGTAAATTCAGGATTTTTTCAGAAGCAAACGATATGGCATTGAGTCTTCAGTGCCCTTTAGGGCACTTCAGCTATTAGACGACGGCTTTAGCCGTTGGCGGGGGGGTTATTTGTTTCTAATTCCTTAACTTAATGGCATTGAGGCAATGGATAAACTGATGAAACTCGCTTTGAATGTGCCTCATTGTTTTGAAGCACTTCGTCAAATGGCCAATGTTCAAGCGAGCGCCTAGTAAGCGCATTCCCATTTTCACGGACAAGTACTTAGGAGAAGCGCGCCGAAACGGAACTAATCCGCCAAGCTCGTAGGTACGCCCTTGCCAGAAGCTCTTTATTTAGATACCCGATAAACGGGAAAACAGGCCGTGAATTGCGTTTTAACATCGGGTTGGCTGCTAATCAAGAGATAACCTTGATGTCTTTCCATGATATGTTTGACGATGGAAAGCCCTAAACCAGTGCCACCCACTTGGCGGGAACGCCCCACATTAACACGATAGAAGCGTTCTGTCAGACGGGGTATGTCCTCAGCGGGGATACCTTTGCCGTTGTCGATGACTTGTAAACAGGCTTGCCCAGTATTATTTATTAAAAACCACCGAATCTGCACACTCGTGCCAGCAGGCGTATGTTTGACGGCATTCTTGATAAGGTTCAAGCAAACACTATTTATTTCACTTTCTACTGCTCGAATTTTTAGTGTCGGCTCTGTGTCTAAATGCAAAGTATGGTTATCCATCGCTACCGTTTTTTGTATATCGCTAACGATATTCGCTAAGATAACTGATACCTCAACCACTGCACCACTATGTTTAGATAAATGTGTTGTGGTTTCTAGCCGCGACAAAGTCAGTAAATCTTCGATAATTTGTCCCATGCGAGTCGCTTGTAATTGGGCACTGACTATAGGTTCATGCAAATTTTCAGGCACCTCGGGACTGGATTCCAGAATTTCTAAATAACCCGCAATCACTGTTAACGGGGTGCGTAATTCATGTGAAGCATTTGCGACGAAAGTTTCACGCATTCGTTGTAGGTTGACTTGTTGACTTATATCACAGGCTGTCAATAAATATTGCCCTTTACCAAACGGAATCAAACGCAAAACGATATGAGTTGGAGATAGGGGTGAACGTAATTCCAGAGTGACATCATTGATATTATGAGGTTTTTTGTGTTGCAAACATTGCTGAAATTCCGGGGCACGAATCAAATTACCAATATGTTGGCCTCTATCACGAGTGTACTCTATACCCAATAATTTTTTAGCCGCTTTATTAGACCATTCTATTTCTTGGTGTTGATTTAAAACGATAGCGGCATATGGAAAAGCGGATACAACTGAGTTAAATCGCTTCAATAAGCTTTTAAATTTTTTCTTATGCTTTTTTTGTAGCTGTTTTTGGTAATAAATGTGTTGGATGATTAAGCCCAAAACACCATTAGTATCTGGTGCATCACCGCTATTCAAACCAGAACGTAACCAACGTTCCAAGCAATAGAGTTGATACATAAGCCAACTGAGATAGATTATCACAGGAAGTAAGGTTGCAAGCAACCAATTACCGGTGAGTCCCCCAATAACGAGCAATGCCAAGAGGACAGCACCTATACGCCAACTTTCTACAGTCCAAGGTTCAGACATAATTATTTATTTGTTAAATCAGCCGAAAAACGATAACCAATGCTACGAACTGTTTGGATCATTTTATCAGCATCATAAGTTTTTAGTATTTTCCGTAATCGTAGGACATGTACATCAACAGTACGTTCTTCTAGAAAAACATTTTCTCCCCACACCAGATCTAATAATTGGCTACGAGAATAAACACGATTGGGGTGGGACATAAAAAATTTCAGTAAATTAAATTCAGTATAGCCTATATTGACGAGTTGCTGTTCAATATGTAACGTATGCGCCGTTTCATTGAGTTGTAAACGATCAATCGTGAGGATATTTTCATAGCCTTGACTACGGCGCAATAACGCCTTTATCCGTGCTAATAATTCTCGAATGGAAACCGGTTTTGTCATATAATCATCAGCACCGGCATCTAATCCACTCACTTTGTCTTCTTCCTCAGAACGGGCCGTCAGCATGATAATGGGCGTTTGTTGATGAATTTCACGTTGCCTTATCTTGCGTATTAGCTTAATACCACTGATGTCCGGTAACATCCAATCCACAATGATTAAATCGGGTCGTTTATCAACGAGCAAACGCAGGGCTTGTTCACTATTTTCCGCTTCACTGGTTTCATAACTCGCATTTTTCAAGGCAAAGCATACCATCTTGCGGATTTCAGGTTCATCTTCTACGATTAATATATGGGTCATGTTTTGTAATCCCTATTATAGTGTTGGTAAAATAACCCAGATGACTTTGAAGAAAAAATAAACCAAAACAACCCTGAAAGGGTTGAATGTGAATAGCCCCAGGTGGAACCTGGGGGAAAATGTGGAGGGATGCGCCAACCCTGAAAGGGTTGAATATGAATAGCCCCAGGTGGAACCTGGGGAATCTACGCGAGATAATAGCCCCAGGTGGAACCTGGGGAATCAATCGTCCCCGGCACCACAACCCTGAAGGGGTTGAATGTGAAACGCAGTAACTCGCTACGCGAGATAATAGCCCCAGGTTCCATCTGGGGAACCAATCGTCCTCGGCACCACAACCCTGAAGTGAATAGCCCCAGGTATTCATATTCAACCCTTTCAGGGTTGGCGCATCCCTCCACATTTTCCCCCAGGTTTCACCTGGGGCTATTCATATTCAACCCTTTCAGGGTTGGCGCATCCCTCCACATTTTTCTATTCACATTCAACCCTTTCAGGGTTGGCGCATCCCTCCACATTTTCCCCCAGGTTCCACCTGGGGCTATTCATATTCAACCCTTTCAGGGTTGGCGCATCCCTCCACATTTTTCTATTCACATTCAACCCTTTCAGGGTTGGCGCATCCCTCCACATTTTTCTATTCACATTCAACCCTTTCAGGGTTGGCGCATCCCTCCACATTTTTCTGTTTCGTTACTCTTGACTACAACCATAACACCGATAACGGAATAGCATAATACGGGATCGAACCGCTGCTAAATGGCAGTAATCTTGATCCCGTGTAGAATACCAACCCGTATTTGAATCGTTTTCCAACTAATTCTGCAAATTGTCGATATCCTTTAAAGTCACTTTCCCGCACAGTATTGGAAGCTTTAACTTCAATACCAATCAAATAACCGTCTGCTTGCTCCAGAATAATGTCTACCTCATTTTTCTTTCCGTCTCGAAAATGGTAGATATTGACGGTTTCTTCTGCCCATGCTATATGTTTGAAACATTCCATCACCACAAAGCTTTCCAGTAAACCGCCATAAAATTCTGAAGTCAGTAATTGCTGCGGTTTTTTCAAGCCAAGCAGATAGCAAGCCAGTCCAGTATCAACTGTATGTAATTTAGGCATTCCAATCGTTTGGCGTTTGGCACTGTTTTTTACAAAAGGGGAGATACGTTTGACAATAAACATCCATTCCAATGCTTCGATATAGGATTTAACGACTTTATCATTCTGAGCTAAGTCATTGGCAATACTAGCATATTTCAACAGATTGCCACTTAATCCGGCTAAATAAGGAATGAGTGCTTTCAGTTTGGTGTGATAATCGCCTTTCGCATTATAAATGCTCTCAAAATCCTTGAATAAACGACCCTGAATATAAGATTGAAACCAAATTTGTCTAGCACGGGGGCTTTTGCTTTGCAGTTCGGGATAACCCCCATTAATCAGTGTTTGTGCCAGTTGTTCGCGACTCAGTTTTGGAAGATTATCGGGTACAGATAAGCTATCTGAAAGCAAAAAATCAATCAGGTTAAAGTTGCCACCAACAATTTCTGTGATAGACAGAGGATAAAGTTCTATTTTCGCTAGATGGCCCGGCAAGCCTTCCTGTGTTTTAGCAGAACTGAAAATATCGGCAGAGCCAGTCAGGAAAAAACGCCCACGTTCATACGGCTGTAGCTGATCAGAAGCTAATTTAATAGCGGTAATCAGTTCGGGCGCATATTGAAATTCATCCAGCACCACTGGCTTACCTGTAAAACTGTCAATAAATCCATGAGGGTCGCTTTGAGCCGATGCCAGCACTGTCTGCTCATCTAATGAGACATAGTGTATCCCCAAATCGTTGGCAATTTTACGAGCCAATGTGGTTTTTCCAGCCTGTCTAGGGCCAGTGAGATATAAAATGCGGAACTCGTCTAATAGTTCTTTAAGTAAAGTTTCGCTAAAGCGTGGATACATGGTTTCTCATCATTTATTTTACAAAAACCCATCTAGTATAATACGAGTTTTATATTAATAAAATACGAGATAAACCCTAAGATAATACGAGATATTTAAACAAACTATTAGTCAACCCGCGTATTAAGCTTATCTAAACCGGTATGACGCACATCTTTACCTTTAACTAAATAGACAACATATTCACAAATATTTTTGGAATGATCGCCAATACGTTCTAAAGCACGAGCGCACCAAGAAATTTGCATCGCATTTTTAATATCACGGGGATCTTCCATCATCCGAGTAATCAATTGCCGCGAAATGGCTTCAAATTCTTGATTGATTTGTTCATCGCTGGCAATCGTGGTTAATGCCTCTTCGACATCATTATGAGCAAAGGCATCAAGCGCATTATGTAACATGACTTTAACATGTTCACCTAAATGACGTAATGTGACAAAATAAGTCGGCGTGATTTCTTTATTCGCCATCGGCATAGCATAACGTCCAAGTTTCTTTGCTTCATCGCCAATGCGTTCCAAATCAGTGATAGTTTTGATAACTGAAATCACTAAACGCAAATCACTTGCAGCCGGTTGGCGACGCGCTAAAATATGGGTACATTGTTCATCAATAGCCACCTCCATCGCATTAATTTCAAAATCCGCCCCCGCCACCACTTCGCCTAAACTGCTATCTGAGTTTAATAAAGCAGTTAATCCATCGGCAACTTGTTTTTCAACCAAGCCGCCCATGACTAATACTTGGTGACGAACCTCTTCCAATTCTTCGTTAAAACGGCGGGAGATGTGTGAGTCTAGGGATAAATCTTTGTTCATATTATTTATTTTACGATGCGAGTTCGACTTTAAATATCAATGGCTTATAAAATGACTAGTTATATCAATTAGTTAGTTATAATGACTTTACTATCAATCAGTTAAAAACAAAACCCATTAGTTGTACTGATTCGTTCCAGCAGATGGCCCACAAATCTTGGGTTATTAACGTATAAAAAATAGGGTTTATATTAACAAAGGTATTATAAATCATTTAATTACAGTAAACTGATTGATATTAAATAGAATTGATATAACTTATTGAAAAATAAAGTCGAACTCACGTTAAGAGTTAAATTGAATATTATAAAATCAATAACTTATAAAAACATCTTCATTGACAGTTATTTTATATTTTTCATTTTTTATTCTTAATTCGCATTTACGGTAGTGCTATAAATGTGGAGTCCAAACGCAAAGCTTTGGGTGAGTGCTATCAAGCCAGCCTCCAAAGCTATACTGCAAACGGTTTAGAATTGGACTTTTATGTTTTAAGAAATTTTGTCTATGAAATCCAACCCCGACAGGGGTTGAATTTGAATAGCCCCAGGTGAAACCTCAATGCCACACAGTTTGCGGAATTAGAAACAAATAATCCCCCTGCCTTTGGTAAAGCCGTCGTCTAATAGTTGAAGTGCCCTAAAGGGCACTGAAGACTCAATGCCATATCGTGTGCTTATAAAAAAATCCTGAATTTACCAGTCCCCTTTAGGGGACTTTAGCTTTGGCTCTTTCTCGTTTATTTCTTAACTTAATGGCATTGAGGTGAAACCTGGGGGGATTGAAAAAAACCTCCCACAACCTCGATAGGGGTTGAATGTCAGCCCCAAGCAGGTGGGCTACCTAAAAGTTTAAATTGTGCCTTTGGACTCCAAAATAACGACTTATTTAGGACTACCTATTAGCCAAAACGCCCCGTGATATAATTTTCTGTCAATTCGTGTTGTGGATTGGTGAATATTTGGGTAGTTTCACCCACTTCGATAATACGCCCTAAATGAAAATAGGCCGTTCGTTGCGATACCCTTGCAGCTTGCTGCATTGAGTGGGTAACAATAGCAATGGTATAATTTTTCCGCAGTTCGTCAATGAGCTCTTCAATGATAGCAGTGGCAATCGGATCAAGTGAGGAAGCGGGTTCATCCATTAAGATGACTTCGGGACTGATAGCAATAGTGCGAGCGATACACAAACGTTGTTGTTGCCCTCCCGATAATCCGGTAGCGACTGAATGAAGTCTGTTCTTTACTTCATTATATAAGCCCGCTTTTTTTAAGCTAGTGACTACAATGTCATCAAGTTCCGCTCTGTTCAGGGCTAAACCATGCAAACGAGGCCCATAAGCCACATTTTCATAAACAGACTTAGGAAAAGGATTAGGCTTTTGGAACACCATACCCACTCTAGCACGAAGTAATACGGGATCCTTATGAGTATCGTAAATATTTTCGCCATCTAAACTAATATCACCTGCCACTCGACAAATTGGAATCGTGTCATTCATGCGGTTAAGACAGCGTAAAAACGTCGATTTACCACAGCCAGAAGGCCCAATTAATGCAGTCACTTCATGTTTACCAATATCTAAATTAACATCAAATATCGCTTGTTTATCTGCATAAAAAACATCCATATTGCGTATGGATATTTTAGCATCCTCTACGAAGGGTTGTCCCCAGGTTTCGTTAATTTGTTGTTCTATGTTAGTCGTCATTCTTGGTTTATTATATTGTCAAATAAGCCGAATTTTAAAAAACCTGACAGGTTTCAAAAACCTGTCAGGTTTAGCATTTCCTACCACCGCCGCTCAAACTTTTTTCGCAACCATACGGCTAACCCATTCATCGCTACCAGAAATAGCAATAACACCAATATGGCAGCCGCCGTTTTAGCAACGAAAGCTCTTTCTGGACTATCTGCCCATAAGTAAATTTGAACCGGTAATACGGTTGCAGCATCAGTGGCACCTTGGGGTATATCAACGATAAAGGCTACCATGCCAATCATCAGTAATGGGGCGGTTTCTCCTAATGCTTGTGCTAAACCAATGATAGTGCCGGTTAAAATACCGGGCATCGCTAATGGCACAACATGATGAAAGGCGACTTGTATCTTAGAAGCCCCTAATCCCAAAGCCGCTTCTCGCATTGAAGGAGATACCGCTTTGATGGCGGAGCGACTGGCAATAATAATGGTTGGTAAAGTCATCAACGCTAATACGATGCCACCGACTAAAGGTGCGGAGCGAGGCAAACCAAAGAAGTTGATAAATACGGCTAATCCCAGTAAACCAAATACGATAGAAGGGACAGCCGCTAAATTATTGATATTTACTTCAATAAAATCAATCCACCGATTACGGGGCGCAAATTCTTCCAAATAAACGGCTGCCATTACGCCGATTGGAAAAGATAATAATAAAGTGACTAAGAGCGTATAAAATGAACCCATCACCGCACCCAATATGCCCGCTAATTCTGGCTCCCGTGAATCTCCCGTTTGGAAAAACCAATAATTAAATCGTTGTTGAAAACGATCTTGTTGCTCTAATTCAGTAATCCAAGCAATTTGTTCTTGACTAACGCGCCCAAATTGTTTATCACTTTTTAGATAAGTATCAACATCATCATCAACCAATAGCCAGATTGGAACAGTTTCACCCAATAATTGTGGTTCTGCTTGCAATTTATCGCGTAATCGATACTCGGCATCAACACTGATTAATCGCATCAAAGCCCGTTTATCAGATCGTTTACGCACAGTTGGAAATAGCTGATGCAAAGATTGTTTTATCAAACCGCGAAAATTTGCATTTTGAAGTGCTTCTAGATCGAAATTAGCGGAAATATTCAATTTTTCAGGGGAAAAATAAATATCTAATTTGACTTCAGTTTGAATAAAAGCGGGCGAAGCTTTGATGATCATATCCACTAATAAAATGAATAGACACGCAAAACCAGTCAATACCGCCAACAAACTCAGCAACCGAAAGCGTTTTTCTTGACGATAACGTTTTTTCAAACTTTTTTTAATTTGTTCGGTATTATTCATACTGTTCCCGATATTTACGCACAATATATAAAGCGATAATATTCAATAGTAAAGTGGATATAAACAACATAATAGCTAATGCAAAAGCAGCCAGCGTTTTCGCACTGTCAAATTCTTGATCGCCCGTTAATAACGTGACAATTTGTACGGTGACTGTGGTAACCGCTTCCAACGGATTGACGGTGAGATTAGCGGATAATCCCGCCGCCATCACAACAATCATGGTTTCCCCGATAGCGCGAGAAAAAGCCAATAAAATTCCCCCAATGATACCGGGGAGTGCGGCGGGTATCACAACCAAACGAATGGTTTCCGATTGAGTGACTCCCAAACTATAAGAACCATCCCGCAATGATTGTGGTACCACAGAAATCACATCATCTGACAGGGATGAGACAAAAGGAATAATCATAATGCCCATGACTAACCCAGTTGCTAAAGCACTTTCCGAAGCGACATCAAGCCCGATGGTTTCTCCCCAATGCCGTATAAATGGGGCAACAGTCAACGCCGCAAAAAAACCATAAACGACGGTGGGAATACCTGCTAAAATTTCTAATACTGGTTTAGCAACCGAGCGAAATGCGGGGGAAGCGTATTCCGATAAATAAATGGCTGACATTAAGCCAATGGGTACCGCAACCAACATGGCAATACTTGAAATCAAAAGAGTTCCAAGAAACAAGGGTATCGCACCAAAGCTACCAGAACTGCCTACTTGATCTGAGCGCAACGCTGTTTGTGGACTCCATTTGGTGCCAAACAGAAAATCTTGTGGCGGTATTTCTCCAAAAAAACGTAGCGATTCAAATAAAAGCGATAGGATAATACCAATCGTTGTTAAAATGGCAACCGTAGAACTTAAAATCAAAAAGAATAAGACGACTTTTTCCACCAAAATTCTAGCCGGAGTTTTGCCAATAACCCGACTAAAACCCCAAGCAGCACCGGCAAAAGCCAATATCAATACTAATCCTGTGCGTAATGAATGACTGGTTGCTTGCATGGATAGTAGATATTGCACGGCTTCCCGTTTCATCGGATCCGTATTGCTATCCATTAAATCCGGTGTTGCTAACAACTTAAGATCATTAAGTACCAAACTCAATTGCCCGGAGGATAAACTCTGAATATCGGCGGGTAAACTGGCAATCAAAAGTTGTTCAATCACCACCGTTTCAAAGCATAACCAAAGAAATAATAACAACAACGCCGGCAATCCGCACCACAAAGCAGTCATATAGCCATAATAGCTAGGTATAGAATGCAGACTACGACGATTGTGTTTGGCAATTGATAAAGCACGTTGTTTACCAAAAACATAACTGAATAAGGCAAGTGCAACGAGCGTGACTAAAAGTGTGGAGACATTCATAGTGAACAGTTATCAGTTATTAGTACGTACAGGATCGCTCCAATTTCTATACCACCTGACATCAAAAAACCTCATTATCCAAAGTAATAATGACAAATAGATTAAGCAAATATGACAGTTTGATGACAATATTTGGCACCCTTCATTTATCCGGTTCAGTGCAACCACAAGGGATTGCCTCTACAATATATAATGGGCATGTAGGGGCAATCCTTTATGGTTGCCCCCGATATTTTTGAAGGGTGCCCAAGATTTAAATAAAATTAAGCCATGGTTTACAAATGCGAATAATTATTAATTAGTACCGGAATGATCCAATTTTTATACCGCCCTACATCAAAAATTGTCATTATCCAAGAGAATAATGACAAATAGATTAAGCAAATATGACAGTTTGATGACAAGATTTAAATAAAATTAGGGGAGGGTTTAAACTATAGCCTGCGTCACATGACTTAGCACCTGATAACACGGTTGTGTATCTTCCATAACACGATTGGACAGAAAAAAAGTGCAAACTCATATGACACAGGCTATAGAATAATTAAGGGGTGGGAGTAAAAGTTATATTTTTTTATGAAATAATTGATTAATTATTTTTTATAACTTATTATAAATTAATTACGCCAGTTAAAAAAGTGAAAAACAACTTGACTTATTGGAAAATATTTTTTTTGCTCTTTAGCATTATTTAAGTATCAAGAAATAAGTTAAAAAAGTTGTTGACATTAGGTATAAAAATTCTGTAAACTTTAAAACTTATTTTAGGCTGTCTACTTTAAATTATGTGTCAGAAAATATGAATTCAGAGCCAATACTGTGGATTAACACAAGAGACAAGCCAGGGCTTTTACTTGCCATGATGAGGGAATTTAAAAATAATTCGCATATTTCTTTTGAAGGCTCGCTTGGTCACCTAAGTTTTTCCAACATGCCGAGCGCATCAAATACGGAAACAGAAGTACTCAAACGGCAGACACTTTCGTCAGAACTTGATTTCGTTATTATTCCACTAACAGATCAGACCGTACAAAACATTTGGAAGGTTCTATCTGAAAAAGATCACCTTGTACATGAAGGAATCATCCATGTTCAAATTGAGAGCAACGGAAACCTTGTATTTGGTGGGTATGATAATTTCCATCGGCAATGCGTTATAGCATATTCCGGCGTTTCAATAGAGTTGTTGGAGAGGTTAAAGGAAAAGGGTGTTATTCGTGGTTATGAACAAAGCAACGCATAGCGCACCACCGTACAGAAACAAGGAAAGACGCTACCCGTTTTGAAGAATTTTATAACAAAATAAAAGCCTAACTATGCGCTGCACCTGACGGCCTCGCCGCGAGTGAGCTCAAAGTTAGGTTGCAAAGTCAAAGATAGGAGAAACACTTAACCGATGAATAAATATGGAAGCAATGGCCACATAATCCATCATGGCGATGCCATAGAGGTATTGCGGTTTGAGATTAGCGATGCGTCTATTGATTTGATATTTGTTGATCCTCCGTATAACATCGGTAAGAAGTTTTCTCAATTTGAAGATCGTTGGCCTTCAGATACTGAGTATGCAAATTGGGCTTATGAATGGATTGATGAGTGTATACGGGTACTGAAGCCTACAGGTACTATGTACCTAATGACTAGCACTCAAGCCATGCCCTACTTTGATCTGTATATAAGAGATAGGCTTACCATTCTTAGTCGTATTGTTTGGTCTTATGATAGTTCAGGGGTTCAAGCAAGAAAATATTATGGCTCAATGTATGAACCCATTTTGCATTGTGTAAAAGACCCAAAGTCATATACTTTCAACGCGGATGACATACTTATTGAGGCGAAAACAGGGGCAAAGCGGAAACTAATTGATTATCGGGGCGAGGTTCCGAAACCGTACAATACAAAAAAGGTTCCCGGCAATGTTTGGGACTTTCCTAGAGTTCGCTACCGCATGGATGAATACGAAGAACATCCTTCCCAGAAACCAGAAGCCCTACTGGATAGAATAATTCGTGCCAGCAGCAATAAAGGTGACACTGTGCTTGATCCGTTTTCGGGAACATTTACTACTGCTGCTGTTGCTAAGGCATTGGGCAGGAAGACCATCAGCATTGAATCACAAGAAGAATACCTAAAAATTGGTTTGCGTCGCGTTCTCGAGTTTGACGAGTACCAAAGTGAAAGACTGGAAAGGCCAAAGAAAAATACAAAAATCAAAAATGCTCGTGGGGTGAAACGAGAAGAATTAACAGGAGACCTTTTTAGTGCCAATTCCTAAACATGATTTCACAAACGAAATAACGACTATCCTTGATTGCTATTCTGGAAATCGCGGTAATGAAATCTTAAGAAGCAGCGAGATTATCCAATATCTAAACATCAAAACAAAAGCAGCTAACCGTGGCTCAAAGTCACGCGCAAGCTTTGCTAACCACTATGCAATTTACGTGCTAGTAGAAGATTACCTGACTGGGGGTTTTGATAGAAGTGGTGGCTACTCAGATTATGATGGCGCAAAATTCAGTGATTTGTTTCGCCGTCAGCGCGAACTTCCTTTTGGTAGCAAGTTACAAAATCATGCTCTGAATCATCGCTTGAATGAAGAGTTTAAGAAATACTTTCCTATATGTGAACACCTACCCATTATAAGGGATGCAGAAAGCAATAAATATTGGATAAACGAGAAGCTGATTATTATTCAATTAGGTGGTAACACAATAAATCTTGCAGCAGCAATAAAAGAAATTATTGAGGCATATGTTCTGGCTAGGCAGAGTGCGTTTTCTGAGTTTATGGCCTATTGTCAGGAAATAATTTACATCCAAGAAGAATCACCTGAAAAGGCAATTCAGTTTATAAAAGGCTTATTTCGGCCAAATGTTGATGCCCGTGTATTTGAGATAGCAAGCTTTTCCGTTCTTAAACAGTACTATGCAGACCAACGAATCTATTGGGGATGGTCGCCTGAAGAACTTATAGAAGAGTCATTAATCCTTTACAAGACCGGGCGAACAAACGCCAATGATGGTGGTATTGATTTCGTTATGAAGCCACTTGGCAGATTTTTTCAAGTAACAGAAACCGTTGATGCCGGAAAATACTTTTTGGACATAGATAAAGTACAGAGGTATCCAATCACGTTTGTTGTCAAAACAAATGAATCAAGCGAAGAGATATTGGCGAAAATTGCTCATCAGGCTGAGGCAAAATATCAAATTAAAGCGATTGTAAGGAAGTACATTGAATCCGTAGAAGAGGTTATCAATATACCTAGGCTAGTCGAAATATTTGAAGAGGTTCTGGCGTCGGGATACGGCGCAAAGGTCATTGAGGAGATCGTCCTTCAGAGCCGTGTTGAATTCAATGTGGAAGCAGAGGAACAAGACGTATTGGCCTTTGAAAAAGCAGAGACCGATGCAAAAAAAACAACCTAACAAGGCACTCCACCGGACGGCAATTCCGCTTGCCTCCATTGCCGCAGGTGAGCGTTGCCGTTAGACAAATAGAAAAACCCATGAGTAAAATACTCGGGGCAATTGTAATCATTCACGCTTTTGCTTTGCTGTTGTTTTTGCCAATCCATCCGGAAAGCTTCGGCTTGACTTTACCGCATAGCTTTCCTAACTGAAAAAGAGGTAACCGTTCAGTCCCATCCCTGGTGCGGGAAGGAGGTGAACGCATAGAACAAATGAGTTATATTTTAAAGCATTTTGATACTGTACTCATAAAATTTAATATGACCTCAAGTGGCATAGAGGGTTTGTCTGTAAAAATTATTGAGATCGATAACAAATATAAGTCACTCCTTCCTATTGACTTAGACGCTGCGAGCTAGGGAAGGTATTGTATATACTATAATTATAGCGTTTCCCGTTTGAATAAACGACACTCATATTGAATCAATCATTAAAGCGCACAACCCTTTCAGGGCTGTGTGTTTTAAGGAGGTTTTTTTTATAATTGATTCGCATTTGTACATTAAATCGGGAAACACTATATATGTAACAGCAATGTGCTAAGCGGAGGCTATAATGTTTTCAGAGCCAGTTGTAACCCAAATGGCGGCATACCTTTTAAAGAAAAGGGGCAATCGCATGGCTTTTATCAAACTAATTAAGCTGCTTTATTTAGCAGAGCGAAAAGCTGTTTCAAAGTGGGGTGAGCCTATTAGTGGCGATCATTTTGTTTCCATGCCCCACGGCCCCGTGCTTTCTCAAACTTACGAGCTAATAAAGTCCCAGCCTTCTCCAGATGAAGTGAGCCCTTGGCACGATCTCATTAGAGATGAAGACAATTATGAAGTGTCCCTATCAAGAGAGGTCGAGGACTTTGATGAGTTGAGCAAAGCCGAAATGCGGATACTTGATGAAGTTTATGCCGAGTATGGAAAAATGGGCAGATTCCAAATTAGAGATTTTACTCATGATTATTGCCAAGAATGGGAAGATCCAAATGGGAGTTCATTCCCTATAAAGTTAGAATCCATTTTTCGTGCTATGGGGCGTGATGAGGAACAAGTGAAAGCGCTTAGGGAATTGAACCAAGAGCAACGATATCTTGATCAAATTAAAGCAACCCTGCTATGACTAATATCTTCTCTCTCGTTAAGAGGGGTACAATTCTGATTCCATCTGGCTCCCGGAGCCATCTCCACTTTATCTGTTGCAACCCAGAATAACAAAAGTACAAAATGTGCGGAGTATAGAAGACTCTTTTGAGGGCCATGCTGTCAAGTTAATAGGGTAGAAAAAAATTTCCTATCCATTAAAATCACAAAACGACAAAATGTGCGGAGTATAGAAGACTCTTTTGAGGGCCATGCTGTCAAGTTAATAGGGTAGAAAAAAATTTCCTATCCATCAAAATCACAAAACGACAAAATGTGCGGAGTATAGAAGACTCTTTTGAGGGCCATGCTATCAAGTTAATAGGGTAGAAAAAAATTTCGTATCCATCAAAATCACAAAACGACAAAATGTGCGGAGTATAGAAGACTCTTTTGAGGGCCATGCTGTCAAGTTAATAGGGTAGAAAAAAATTTCGTATCCATCAAAATCACAAAACGACAAAATGTGCGGAGTATAGAAGACTCTTTTGAGGGCCATGCTGTCAAGTTAATAGGGTAGAAAAAAATTTCGTATCCATCAAAATAACAAAAGTACAAAATGTGCCCGTGCGGAGTATAACCGTGGCTCAAAGTCACGCGCAAGCTTTGCTAACCACGTACAAAACCTGACAAACCTGGCATTCCACAAAGGTGAGTCCAATGGCATTTAGTGATTACAAACATATCTCTCAGGTACAACAAGAATTTCAGATTATCGCCCAAGAGGAACGCTTCATTGTCCCTCAAGATGTTGAGATTCCTCGTCAATTTGTCCAGGAATTCAGCTTCAATCAACAGTATTTTGATCTGTATGCATCGGAGGGTTCTCGAACCGAACTCATCATTTTACCGTTCATTCGAGAAGTGTATAGTCATAAAAAATATTGATCTGTATTGACAATATAGAAAATTTTCTATCTCTTATACTCAACGTGGCCATAACTTGGATTTCCTGGGGCGCTGCCCCAGGCTATATTAATATCGCCCCGTTGGGGCTTTTCGGTAGTTACTTAAGTTATTTTTGTTTCTCAAAAAGTTTTGTTCCCTTCTTGAGTATATATAGATATGAAAAGACGTTTTAAAAATAACTGGAATCAGCTGGAGACACCTATCAAACCTTGTTAAACAAGGAAAAATTCGTGTTGTGGTCAAACCATCAGGGCAATACGATTACAATTCTTACGATGTTTACCAATACGTTGGTAAATTTCGTCAGAATCTAAATATTATTTGCGGGTTTCGACTAGCAAACAAAAAGCAGATTTGATGCGTCAAATTCAAATACGGGAAAAATTTTGTTTAGCCAAAGGCATAAATGTTGATCAGGTTTTTTCTGATATTGCAAGTGGTATCAATTTTTAAAAACGAAAAAAATTTGGAGCGACATTAAATTTAGTCATTGATGGGCAAGTTTCTAAGGTATTTATAAGTTATAAAGATCGTCTAAGTCGAATAGGCTTTGGGTTATTTAAGCATTTATTTCAACAATTTGGAACAGAAATAATTGTGGCTAATGGTTCAGGTTCCTAAAAATTAGATAATGAAGAAATAATGTACGCTCATTCATTGTTTTTCAATGAAGCGCTACTCAAAAAGGCGTGTAAAACGTGCCATTGAGGTCTTAAATGAAGGCGTTGAAGACGAAGATTAGAGGTTTAGACAAGAGCCAATTCAAACGACTTAAAGAATTGACTCACCATGCTAAAAATCTCTATAACCAAACATTGTGGACGTTGAGAGAAGCTTTTGAAGCGACGGGTTTGTATTTTTCTTATCCCAAGATGGATAAAGCTATGAAACAAGTTGAGAACCTTGAGGGTGAGGTGAATTATAGGTTGTTGAAAGCCAAGGTGTCTCAACAAACCTTACGACGGCTTGATAAAAACTTTAAGTCATTTTTCAAGTGCCATCAGGATTTTCAAAAAAATCCTAATAAATATAAAGGACAACCAAAGCCGCCACGGTTTAAACACAAGCAATACGATAATCTCATTTTTGATTATCAAGCTTTTTCAGTTAAAGACGGGGTAGTTATTCTGGAAAAAGGTTTAAGTTTTTCCTTGCCCGAAAAACTGATTGGTAAGACGATTAAACAGGTTGAGATTGTGCCTAAATACCGGCACTTTGAAGCCATTTTTGTTTTTTCCAATGATGACATTAAAGCGAAAGTCTCAAAAAACGATAAGGTTATGGCTATTGATCTAGGGCTTAATAACCTAGCGACTTGTGTAACTAATGGTGTAGAAAAACCGTTTATTGTTGATGGTAGGCGTTTGAAGTCTATCAACCATCATTACAATAAACGGTATTCCAAATTTCAATCACACTTAAAAAAGACTCGTGACCATAAATGGTCAAACCGGTTACAACGATTGACTGATAGGCGCAATGCAAGAATGGCTGATTATTTGCATAAAGCAACTCGCCAAGTCACTGATATTTGTGTTAAAAAGGGTATTTCTAAGGTTGTAGTAGGTGATGTAACAAAATCACTTAATCAAATCAATCTGGGTAAAAAGACTAATCAGAACTTCGTGAATTTATCTCTTGGTCAGTTTATAGAGAAATTGCGCTATAAACTTGAGTTACATGGCATTGCGCTAGAAATAACAGATGAGAGCTACACTTCAAAAGCAAGTTTTGTTGATGGGGATATTTTGCCTAAGAAGTACGAACCTAAAAAGACACACACGTTCAGTGGCAAACGAGTTAAACGCGGCTTATATCGTTCACAAAATGGCACTGCTATCAATGCCGACGTGAACGGCGCTTATAACATTCTAAGAAAAAGTAACCCTAAGTTTACCTTATCAGAATTAATGTCAAAGGTAAGCGAGGGAATATTGGATTGGTTACATCCATATACACGTTTGAAGATTTATTGACTTTTGTCTATATATTTCTACAAATTTCTATAAAATTGTGACCTAAAAGCTACGCTCAAGACTACGAACTCTGGGTGCAAAAATCGTTACACTGTAATGACAAGTTGCGAGGAACGCCAGATTATATCCTGGCAACCCGCTCTGAACTTGGAAAACGGGTGTTAGCGATGCCGTTATTAGTGATGGTTGAAGCCAAACGGAACGATTTTGAAGAAGGGTGGGGACAATGTTTAGCGGAATTGGTCGCGGCGCAAACATTAAATAAAGAGCCCTCTCGCCCTGTCTATGGCATTGTGACCGACGGGAGACGATGGGAATTTGGCAAATTAGTCCAGAACCTATTTAGTGAGAACGTTGAGGCCTATCCAGTTGAGCATGTTCAGCACTTATATAGTGCGCTCCACTGTCTATTCCACCTGGCAACGACTGTCACAAAATAATCTAAGTGATTTGGTGCCCTGAACTTTTGATATAACAAGTAAAGAATTAGCCTAACCCTGCAAATTCAGCCGACCGACAAGAAGCGGGGCGGTTCCTTAGTTCTATTCAACGCTGTGCAGCCTGTGATCGGCTGATCAGAAAAAGTCTAACAATGCCTTCAACACGGACGCAGCACCGCGAAAAACCAGCGGTGCTTTTTTTCTCGTTCCAACGCGCCAGCGTCACAAATTCGCGAACCAATTATAACTCTAAATTTTGTAAACTATTAGCACTTTCACGCACCGCCTGACGTTTTGCATCATCCAAAGGAATTAAACCTTTGTCAGTCAAATAACCCTCTTCACCATAAGCGGCTTCACTGGTAAAAGCGGCAATGTACTCAGCAATACCTGGAACAACGCCAACATGGGATTTCTTCGCGTAAAAATAGAGCGGACGAGAAATCGGATAATCCCCGGCAGCAATACTTTCAAACTCAGCCGCTGCCCCATCAACAATGGAGCCTTGAATGATATCGCTGTTTTGGTCTAAAAAACTAAATCCAAACACGCCCACCGCTTTTGGATTAGTCACCAACTTCTGCACAATCAAATTATCGTTCTCACCGGCTTCAATATAGGCACCGTCTTCACGCACCCCATGACATATCGCCTTATAGCGAGATTTGTCAGTTTTCTTTAAAGCCTTAAGGAACGGAAACGTTTTGCATCCGCCTTCTAGGGCTAACTCCGCAAAGGCATCTCGTGTACCAGACGTGGGTGGCGGGCCTAATACCTCAATTTTGTTGGCGGGCAAGTTCGGGTTGACCTCTTGCCAAGTTTTGTAAGGATTAGCAATCAAGGTTTGGCTGCCATCGGTTGCCGGTACGGATTTCGCCAGTGCTAAAAAAATATCCCGCAGAGATAGCTGCATTTGCGGTTTTGCCTTAGTGTTCGCTAACACAATACCATCATAACCCACCAAAACTTCAACAATCCTTTTAACCCCATTGTTCTGACATTGGTTAAATTCAGATTGCTTCATACGGCGCGAGGCATTAGTGATGTCGGGCGTGTTAATATCTACGCCGGCACAAAATAACTTAATACCGCCGCCCGTACCCGTGGACTCAATTTTGGGCGTCTTAAATTTGGATGACTTACCAAATCGTTCAGCCACCACCGTTGCAAATGGATAAACAGTGGATGAGCCGACAATATTAATCACATCGCGCCCACTTGCCAGCAAACTACTGTGATCAGTTGAGGTAACACTCGGTACGTCATCATCGCCCACTTCAACGGCATCCCGACTCACATAGATATAGACAACCACGCCCACAATAAACATCGCCAGCAAAACCGCAATTTTTCGTCCAATAGTCATTTTCATTTAGGTTTTTTCCTATTTTAGTAGAGTTTATACCGATTTAACGTCATTCACTATTACGCACCCGCTTTTCAGGTATTTCTCCAAATGAGCCTCAAAAATAATCATTATCCAAGATAATAATGACAAATAGATTAAACAAATATGACAGTTTGATGACAAGGTTTATAGTCAAAAGCAACTACAAGGATTCGTTATAATAACGGATTAGATCGTGCCGGTGTTTGGGTTTTATTCTTAAGACTCCAAATTCTAAGTATACCCAACGTGATCATAACTTTTTTCAACACTGAGATACGGAGTTACACTGAGTTTCACAGAGGCTCTGTGTCACTCTGTAGTTCTCTGTGAACTTGGAAAATTGAAAAGTTCCAAAATATTTTATGGCCCTCAATGCCTCCAAATAACCTTAAATAATATAGGTTAATAACCTGAGCCAGCGTCTGATTGTAACATTATGATTTTTTGAGTTATCCGTTTATTTCGAGTATCCGTTGTACTATAATCAAGTGCGGTTTGGGATTTGTAAGCTAGACTTGGCGGCGTTTTATTGCGCTTTTGTCATTGTTGGCCTCAAAACCCTAGCCACGGCCCTTTTATCCGTTAATAACAATAACTCACACTCGATTGGAGAATTCTCCGTAACGGCCCCACAATCAGTGGCCGCATGTACGACAGATACCGCCCCCAATTGGACGGCTTAACCCAACTCTCGACTGTAAAAACATAAAGACTTTCCTGCTAATCCAAAAAAAGGTGGGCATTATTTATATATTATTTAAGGCCGGACTCCAAACTCTAAGTACAACTAATTGCGCGGATAAACGAATTACGCCTACTGGACTAAGTACAACGAATTACGCGGATAAACGAATTACGCCTACTGGACTAAGTACAACGAATTACGCGGATAAACGAATTACGCCTACTGGACTAAGTACAACGAATTGCGCGGATAAACGAATTAGGCCCGCTAGACTAAGTACAACGAATTGCGCGGATAAACGAATTACGCCTACTGGACTAAGTACAACGAATTGCGCGGATAAACGAATTACGCCTACTGGACTTAAGGCAATTCCCAAATAATATACTGGGTTGTAGGGGCAATCCTTTGTGGTTGCCCCGGTATGCGCGTTAGAGGGCCATCACTTAATTTGAAAGCATTTTATGGCCCTCAACGCGTCCAAATAACCTTAAATAATATAGGTTAATAACCTGAGCCAGCGTCTGATTGTAACATTATGATTTTTTGAGTTATCCGTTTATTTCGAGTATCCGTTGTACTATAATCAAGTGCGGTTTGGGATTTGTTAGTTGCCCCGGTAAGCGCGACAGGGGGCCATAACTTAATTTGAAAAGTTCCAAATATGGCCCTCAAATTCGATACTCTAAAAACGTCGATTTCGGCGATTGCCAAACTCAAGTTTGGACTCCAGTTGCCAAACTCCGGACGTTTGTTATGACTTAGTAGGCCTCGCCAGATAAATCTTAACCACGGCCTTTTTACCCGTTAATATAAAAGCAACTACAAGGATTCGTTATAATAACGGATTAGATCGTGCCGGTGTTTGGGTTTGATTCTTAAACGTTTTGGGTTAATAACCATTTTTTAAATAGGGTTATACATCAAAAAAATAGCGACTGGGG
>Ga0190344_1000396_pt1 | contig 22475 bp, 18 predicted proteins | sample 48721323_MG_FD_161662 | JGI IMG/M metagenome (GOLD analysis project Ga0190344, IMG submission 161662) | Hydrothermal vent microbial mat bacterial communities from Southern Trench, Guaymas Basin, Mexico - 4872-13-2-3_MG | ecosystem: Environmental > Aquatic > Marine > Hydrothermal vents >... | reverse complement strand
AACAGGCAACTTAGCATCCATTTCTCCTCCTCACCGGCCTTCTGACCAACTAAACCACTACCCCCCTGAACCTCTCAACAATTTTTATTAACTTGTACATGTTTTACATAAAGTTTATTTCTGCCTTCTATGCCCTGCCCCCTGAAAACCGCCGCCATAATTCTCCTGGTTCTGTTTCCGGGGTACCTGAGCGGAAAAGATGAACTCCCTGCGGCCGATACTTCCCTCATCAACCGCCAGACCCGCGAAGCCTACCTCATGTCGCGCAAAATCCCCGACCTGGCCATCCATACCGCCCGCCGTGCCCTGTCCGCTTCAGAAGCCGTTTCCTACACCAAAGGCATAGCCGATGCCTCCCTGGCCCTGGGTATGGCATACCTGGCCAGGTTCCGTTCGGGCGACAGCGCCTTTCATTACAACCACCGGTCCCTGAAGCTTTACACGCAATTAGGCAACTTAACGGGCTTAGGACGCGCCTGTTATGCCCTTTCCTACGTACACAGTATCCGGGGCGACCTTGACAGTGCAGAAGTATACAGCGCCCGCAGCCTGGACTATTTCACCCGGGCGGGCGACAAACGTGGCATGGTAAACGCAACCAGTACCCTCACGTACCTTACCAAACAGAAAGGCGACCTGGAAAGAGCCCGTGAACTGGCAAGGGAAGCGATCGAAACGGCCCGGTCGATCCACGATACCCTGTTGCTGGCCGATGCCCTGAACAATCTGGGAAATATCTACAAGGACATGGCTCTGTTCAACCACGCCATCGATACATACTTCGAGGCACTGGAGCTGTGGGAACAGAAGGGAGATTCCGCCGGACTATCCATTGCCTACGGGTCCATCGGGCTGATGTTCTATTACCAGAAAGAATTCGATATGGCCCTGGATTACTACCGGAAAAAGCTGACCATCACCGGAAAAACAAACGACCTGTGGGAAGAAAGCAAAACCCTGAACAACATGGCCCTGATCTATAACGAACGGAAGCAGTACGACAGTTCGTTGGTGTGCCTGCAGAAAAGCCTGTTACTGAATGAGAGGATGAACTACCGCTCAGGGATAGCAGACGTATACTACAACCTGGCCAACACCTTGCTGCTCATGACCCGGATCGACTCAGCCTTTCAATACATCAACCGGGCAGTAAACATGGCCTGGGAAATCAACGACCCTTCCCTCCCCGATTACCTGCTGGTGCTTTCGCAGGTACACCGCGCCAGAAAAAATTACCGGGCCGCACTGGACCCTGTGCTGGAAGCATACGCCCTGGCCGGAAGTCAGAACAAACCCCTTCTGCGGGCACAGGCGGCCATTCTTATAAGCGACCTGTACAGCATCACCGGCAGGAAAGACCTGGCCTACGGATACCTGAAGGAATACCACGAGATTAACGACAGCATCAGCAACAACGAACTGCTGAACCGGATCAACCGGATTGAAATTGAGTATGAGTACCGGCGAAAGGAAGAAGCCGCCGAATTTGCCAGGATGCAGGAAAGAACAGGCCACGAAAACCGCATCAGGCAGCAGGGAATGTACCTGAAAGGCCTGGTGATCCTGTTCGTCCTATTGGGAATCATCACCCTTCTTTACTTCCGGCAAAGCAGGATCAGAGCCCGGTATGAAAAGATAGATCTGGAACAACGGCTGCTGCGGGCCCAGTTGAATCCCCACTTCATTTTCAATTCCCTTTGCGTCGTGCAGGAAATGATCCTGGAAGACAGGCCCCGCGACGCCCACGTATTTCTGGCCCGGATTGCCCGACTGATGCGGAATATTCTGGAAAATACCATGGAAGAGTACATTCCCCTGGAAAAAGAGATCGAAACCCTTCGCCTGTATCTGGAAGTGCAGGAAATGCGTTTCGACCCGGGGTTTGATTACACCCTGCAGGTGGAGGAAACCATCGACCCCGGCCATTATTTCGTCCCGCCCATGCTGGCACAGCCCAGCGTGGAAAATGCCATTGAACACGGTTTGCGGCCCCTGCGGGGGAAAGGCAGACTGAACGTCTCGTACCGCCTGAAAAACGGGTTTATGGTACTGGAAGTGGAAGACAACGGGGTGGGCAGGAAAGCGGCTGGACAAAACCGGCAGGGAAAGCTGAAAAAGGAACCGGTTTCCACCCGATTGACCCGGAAACGCCTGGAATACTACAGAAAAACCCTGCGAAAAAAACAGATCGGTTTCAGCATCATCGACCTGTATGAACAAGACCAGGCGGCCGGTACCCGGGTGATCATCAACCTGCCCTGCAAAAAAATCTACTCCTGAATCATGGAACCTCCTGAAAAAAACATCCGGGTGATGGTGGTGGATGATGAAGCGGCCGTCAGGAAAACCATCGCCGGCCTGCTGAAGGAATTCTTTCCCGGGATTACCCTGGCCGCCACGGCAGGCAGTGTGCGGGAAGCCCTGGCTGCCGCCGGGCAGCACAAACCCTGCCTGCTTTTTCTGGATGTGGAACTCCCCGACGGGACCGGTTTTGACTTGCTGAAACAGATCCCCGGCGACGATCTGCGGGTAATTTTCATTACCGGCCATCAGGAATATGCCCTGGCGGCCATCAAGGTAAGCGCGGTGGACTATATCCTGAAACCCGTCGATCCTGTTGAGTTTCAACAGGCTGTGGAAAAAGCCCTGCAGGTGATCGACCACCATGCAGAGAAGCTGAAGCTGGAAACGCTTTCGGAAAATCTGAATAACGGAAAAACACTGAAACGCATCATCCTGCCTACGGCCGAAGATCTGCATGTAGTTGAGGTAAAAGACATCATCCGCGCGGAGGCCGACAGCAACTATACCACTTTCCGGTTAACCGGGGGAAAGCGCATTCTGGTTTCGAAAACCATCAAGGAATATGACGAACTCCTTTCGGGATCGGGCATGATCCGCGTACACCAGTCGCACCTGGTCAACCTGGCATACGTGGAAAAATTCGTGAAAAGAGACGGAGGATACCTGGTGCTGAAAGACGGCTCCTCCCTGCCCGTTTCACAGGGTCTGAGGAAAAAGGTGCTGGACGAGATCAGGCAGTACCTCTACCGGTAATGATCCTTTAGGCGAAAACGTATCGTTTCCGATTCTCATTTCCTTCCGGTAAATTCTCATTCATACCCCCTGCCCGCTCATTTACCCTTGTCCGGCAAGCAATCCGGTTGTATTTTATTGTCTGAATTAAAACCTATGGTCATCATGAAAAATTCAGTTTTTTCCGGAATCCTGATCCTTCTGTTCGCCCTGGCACCCGCAGACGGATCGGCCCAGGTAAAAATCAACCTGAAGAAAAAGATCAATAAAGAAGCGGCCCGACGCGCCAACGAAAAAACCAACAAAGCCGTGAAAAAAGGCTTCGACGAACTGGAAAAAGGCATTAAAGGCGCTGTGGAAGGCGAAGAAAAAACGGAAGAAAAAACAGAACCTGCCACCGCAAAGGAAGCGGCGACAGAAAACACCCACGCTGCCGGCCAGTCAGCTGCCACGGCAGGACAGGAAAACACAAAAAAAGCCCTGGAGCTTGTCTGGAGCAAATACGATTTTGTGCCGGGCGACAAGATAATCTTTGAGGATAACCTCATCGGGGAGGAAAACGGAGAATTCCCTTCGCGATGGGACCTGGTGAAGGGGAACAGTGAAGTCGCTGTTTTCGGAGGTGAAAATGTTATTATGATGAGGGATGGAACTCCTTCTATTATTCCATACCTTGAAAACCCCGGGCAGGATTACCTGCCGGATATATTTACTATAGAGATGGATCTATACCATCCCGGAAACGGATGGTTCGAAATTTACCTGTATGACAGGAAAAACCAGAAGGATCCGAGCCCCACAGGATATTCATATTTAAGAATTGTGGAAAACGAGTATGAGTTTGGCCCGGCAAAAAGCACACATCCTGATAAAAGCCTTTCTAATAAAGCAAGGTGGTTTCATATTTCAATTGCTTACACCTCCGGCAAACTGAAAGCTTACATGGATGACACACGGCTTATCAACATACCCCATCTTGACTTCAATCCGACCGGCATGACTCTCTATACCTATCATGCCAAAGATGATAACCTCTATATGATTAAAAATATACGCATAGCCGAAGGCGGAGTCAAGTACTATGACCGTTTCCTGCAGGATGGCAAGATCGTCTCAAACGGCATCCGCTTTGATGTGGGTAAAGCAACTCTACGACCTGAATCAATGGGTGTAATAAACGAAATATATGGGATGCTTTCCGAACATACTGATGTAAAAGTGAGCATTGAAGGCCATACCGATAGTGACGGTGATGCCGATATGAACCAGAAACTGTCTGAAGACCGGGCTGAAACGGTTATGAACCGGCTCATTGCCATGGGTATCGACCGCGACCGGCTGACCAGCAGGGGATTCGGCGAAAGCAAACCCATAGCGCCGAACGTTACACCGGAAGGAAAGGCCAGCAACCGCCGGGTGGAGTTTGTAAAAGCCGAATAATACGGATAACTGAAAAAGTAATGAAAAAAATACCCCTTACCCCAGAACCTGTCAGTAATGTCTTCCGCATATCCCATCAGGGGTTCAAAGTGAAAAAAAACCAACAGGCCGTATTCTTTTTTCTGATGTTGTGTTCTGTGTTCATACTTCAGGGTTGTTCGGAAAAACCGGACCCGCTCGGGAATAACGATATATCAGCAGCAGCAGATATCCCGCCCGAAGGAGGGTGTCTCCAGGTGAGCGATGAACTCGGAAATAACATTACCGTTACTTTCCCCGACGGGGCGCTGACGGAAACCATACACATAACCCTGTCTGTTGCAACGAACAATCTGAACCTGCCGATTGAAGAACGCAGGCTGCCGGTGTTTAAGATACGCCCTGCTGATCTCAGCCTGTACCAGCCCGTGGAGATCACCGTGGAATATCATACGGCCGTGAGCGAGTTGGAAAAAGTAACCCTGTACCGGGTGCGGTCGGAAAACTGGCTCCTCCCGCTGGGCGATCATGCCTGTTCAGCCGGCAGCCGCACGGTCACAGCCACCACGGCGTTTCTGGGCGATTTCGCCGAAGGAAAGATGAGCCTGGAACAGATTAACACCCAACTCGATCTGCTGGTAGATGCCATGGATATTTCCTGGGCAGGAATCACACCCGGCCGGAAAAGCATGCAGTGTGATACACGTATACACAAAGCCATATGGGACGACTGGAAAGAGACCACAGCCGCCTTTATCCGTTTCTTTGCCCAGCGCAACCTCCTGGGATATTACAATAACCTGGAACCCGGGCAGCATACCTTCGAGGAAGAAATAGAATTGCTTTGCGAAAATGTGGTCAGCAAAGGGGTGAATGAGGTACTGGAACAGTGCACCCCCGAAGACCTGTGCGACAGGGATTACACACATACCATTGCCGAAATGATGGAGAGCATGTTTTTACTGGGCTGTGATGAAGGCAGTGTCTTCAATAACCTTATGCAGCGGTTCGAGAAAATACTTATCAACTGCAGTTCCTACCTCAGCATTACCTCGGAGCTGAATATTGAAGGAGGCGCAATGGTCATCCAAACGGGTGGTGTAATACCTCTTACCACCTCACAGGGCAGCGAGAATACGGTACTGGTGGAAGGAAACGGGATACTCTCCGTCAGCGGATCGGTGGAAGGAGACGTGTGTTACGGGGTGATCAGCGGGACCACTGCGGTCAATGTTACGGGAAATCGTGATGCAGGTTTCACCTATACCCTGACCCTGAACCTCGAACAGATGGCCGTGCTGACCACCATCTGTCCCGATCTCACCTACGAAGTGCCCCTGGCAGGAGGAGATTCGAGACAGGTAGTGCTGAGCCAGGAAAACGGATACAATGTTGTTATTGAAGAATCGGTGGAAAACGGAACATTTGCAATGGAAGTTACCCTGGGAAATCCCTACACCGATTTACCCAAAAGGAAATAAATCAAAGCGACCATACCATGAACCAATGCAGATTAGTAATCAGGTTGCTGATCACCTGCCTGTTGCTTTTTCCTTTGTCAGCCTGCGAAAAAACCAACCCTGATGAAGAAGAGGGGGAATCCGCCCTGATCCTCAATTACCCCGGTGGTACCGTCAAAATGATCTTCTGCCCGGGCGGCACTTTCCTGTCGAACCATAACGACGGCGACCTCGATTTTGAAGACGGGCCGGAGGTGACCGTTGAGCCTTTCTGGATATCGGAGGCTGAGGTCACAAATGAACTCCTGGCATGGATTTACAACTGTGCTTCCGGACTGGATATTGTTCCGGGCGCCATCACGGGAGGCCAGCCCATATTTGATACGGAAGATGATAACGCCCCGGACTACCTCTGTGAAGACTATGTGAAATGGGGTGATCAGCCACTCATTTATATGGGAGGGTCACAGGTATATGGTTTCCACGATATTGAATTAAATGGCGGTTTTAAGGTAAGAAGCGGCCTTGATGATTACCCCTGCACCGATATCACATGGTACGGAGCTATCATGGCATGTAACTGGCTTACCGAGCAGGGAACGGGTCTCGGACAGCTAAGCAGGGTATACTCAGGCATTGATGAGGAATGGTGGGCAAATGAAACAATATATGAATCTAATAAAACGGGATTCAGACTGCCCACCCCGGCAGAATGGGAATGCGCTGCCCGCTGGCAGGGCAGTAGCAGCGCCGGTGATTGCTACGAATATCCTGCCGGCAGCGGTCAGTACTGGACACGCGGCCAATGTGCCAGCGGCGGAACAGCTCCTGCAGATAATCTGGCAGTCACCTCACTGGTGGCCGTTTATAAATTTGATGATCCGGACATGGAAAACCCTCAGGATGTACAGGATGTGAAGGAAAACAGGAAACCCAATGCCCTGGGACTTTATGACATGAGCGGGAATGCCTGGGAATGGTGTTATGACCAGGCTGACAGCTGGCAACAAAGGATTACCAGAGGAGGTGGGGCTTTCAGTTATTATCCTGATGTCAGGATCAGTTCCTCCTGGCCTTATCCGGCAGACGGTCATGCCAGTGATCTGGGCTTCCGGCTGGTAATGAGTGCAGAAAAATAAGCCTGAAACCGGAAAACCTGTTATTCATATCTATTTGAAAGATATTTATTTAACCTTTATTTATTAATCAATTAATTCAAAAACAATGAAAAGATACTTGCTTCTTTCACTCCTGGCCGTATTTACACTGACACAACTTTCGGCACAGGATCCCATCTTTGTCAAAGGCGACAAAGTATTGAATTTCAGTCTGGGACTCGGTTCCACCCTTTATACCGGAGGTTTTTACACAGGCCAGATTCCCCCGGTGTCGGGTTCGCTGGAGATCGGACTGCTGGATGAACTCATTGAAGACAAAGGATCTGTAGGAGTTGGGCCATACCTCGGTTTCTCTTCCTATAAATGGGAATACATGGACTGGGGGTGGAAATACACCAATATCATTCTCGGAGCCCGGGGGAATTTCCATTATCCTTTTATCGACAAGCTGGATACCTATACAGGTATTTTACTGGGTTTCAGAATCGTATCAGCCTCCGAATTCGGCACCCCCATTCCGGGTTACAATTATTCCGCTTCTTCGAGCGGCCTGGCCGGATCGTGGTTCATCGGGGCCAGGTATTATTTCACCGAAAACCTGGCTGCCATGGGCGAACTGGGATACGGCATTGCCTGGCTCAACATCGGAGTGGCTCTGAAATTTTAAGCTGAAAAAGAACGGACATGAAAAAAGTTCCGCGTAATTTATGGATCATATGGTTCCTGGCCGGGATCATGGGCTGGACCACACAGGCTACCGTGCTCCCGCAGGAACCGGAATTGCTCTCCCTGGTCAGGGCCAACGACACCCTGGGCGTGAAAAAACTGATAGCCGAAGGAACCGACGTGAATGTGCAGGACGACATGATGGGATACACGCCGCTGGCCCTGGCCATCACCGGAAATCACCCCGGAATGGCGAAATTGCTGATCGATGCCGGTGCAAATATCAATCACCGCGACAAAATATACGGCTACAGCCCACTGATGCTGGCCCTCAACTCGAACTATACCGAATTGACGAAAATATTGATAGAAGCGGGAGCCGATATCCATGTCAGGGGAAATAACGGAGCCACCGCTCTGATGGTGGCGGCAATGAATTCACAGGAAATGACCGAACTGCTACTGGAAAAAGGAGCCGATATCACCGCGCGGTCGGATAACGGAACCGGCGTTTTTACGAACTGCGTGGTGGGCATTATCAGCGGTCGGGTAACAACCGGCCTGGCCGAATTCCTTTTATCCCGGGGGGCTGAAGTGGATGAAGTAAATACAACGGAGTATTACGGAGGATATACTCCCCTCTTCTGGGCAGTGGAAGATAATCAGGAAGCACTGGTAAAGTTGCTGGTCCGCCACGGAGCAAACGTGAATGCCCGGGCAGCAAACGGAAAAACACCCCTGTCCATAGCCAGTGAGGCCGGATTGACTGCTATCGCGGAAATACTGAAAGCCGCAGGCGCCAGAGAACAGTAAGAGGGAAAATGCCGGCCGGCCGGCTGAAAAGGAACCAGATAACAACTACCTGACACTCAAAATCATGAAAAGAAATGCCCGTTTTGCAATCTGCATTTTGCTGCCCTGCATGTTGTCAGGACACACCCTGGCTCAGTGGAGTAATGATGTGGGGATTAATACCCCGGTTACCCGGGCAGAAAAAGACCAGAGAGAACCCTCTGTCATTTCCGACGGAAACGGTGGCGCGATCATTTCCTGGCGCGACTACCGGTATACCAACTCCATATTTGGAGGAGAGATTTTCGCTCAGAGACTGGATATCGGAGGAAACGCTCTCTGGACCACCAACGGTCTTGGAATCAATGCCGCCACTCTCAATAAAGGGCAATTCAGCCCGGTTATGGCGGAAAACGGGGATGGCGGGGCCGTCATAGCCTGGGGACGGTCGCCGCTATTCCTTTATAACTACGACATCCTGTCGCAGAAGGTAAATCCCGATGGGGAGCGTCAATGGGCAGCAAACGACGTGACTATTTCAGATGCACCGGGAACAGAAACTTTCCATCGCATCATCAGCGACGGTGCGGGCGGGGCGATCCTCACCTGGGCGTATTTGCCCGGTACGCCCGGTTCAACTGACATTTACGCGCAGAGAGTGCATTCAGACGGGACCGTTTTATGGACCGTAAACGGGGAAGAAATCTGTATGGCGGCAGAAAGCCAGTCAAATCCCGAACTCACAGGCGACGGGAGCAACGGAGCCATCATTACCTGGAGCGACAGCCGCCAGGGTATCGGAACATCGGACATTTATGCCCAGAAAATACATGCAGAGGGAACTGTACAGTGGACTGCCAACGGAGTTGCGGTATGTAAAAACACCTCATCCCAGGAATGGCCAGTCATCGTAAGCGATGGCGCCGGCGGGGCCATCATCGCCTGGCAGGACACCAGGGCGGAAAATTTTGACATATATGCACAGCGAGTCAACGCTGACGGGGAAGCGTTATGGACTGAAAACGGGATACCGGTGTGCAGTGCGGCTTCAGATCAACAAATCCCGGATATTGTCAGCGACGGCGAAGGCGGTGCCATCATTGTGTGGCAGGACCTGCGCAACGGGCATTCCGATATCTATGCCCAGCGTATCAGCGCCCCGGGGGAAAAGCTCTGGGAACCCGACGGAGTGGCAGCCTGCCCGGCAGCCGGTGAACAGTATATTCCGGTTGCCATTTCCGATAAGGCCGGGGGAGTGATCATTACCTGGATCGATAACCGGAACGACGGCCAGGGAGATATCTATGCCCAGCGACTGAATGCTTCTGGCCAGGTTTTATGGAATGCAAACGGAACAGCCGTATGCACCGCCCCCGGATACCAGGAAGCCCCTGTGCCGGTTTCCGACGGCGACCAGGGGGCAATCATTGTATGGGCCGATAAGCGGAATGGGGAACATTACGATATTTATGCCCAGCGAATCGATAAGAACGGGTATCCGGGCTTATTTACCGATAACGATCAGGACGGTATCGGAGACCGGGAAGAACAAGGACCCGATGGCGATCAGCCCGGTTACGACGGAAATTCCGACGGCCGGCCCGATCATCAGCAGGCCCACGTGACCTCATTCAGCACATCCGACGGGCAGCAGTATGTGACCCTGGCCGTACCCGATTCCGTTGTGCTGGAGAACGTACAGGCTACAGACAACCCCGACCCGGATGCCACGGGGGCACCAGAAGAAGACACCTATCCATACGGCTTTTTTCGTTTTTCCATCACGGGCCTCACCCCGGGAAGCCATACCATGGCTACCCTGCTGCTCCATAACGGACCCGGCGTGAATAGTTACTTCAAATACGGGGCTACACCGGATGAAGATACACACTGGTATGCGTTTGATTATGATGGAGAAACAGGGGCCGTGATCAATGAGGATACCGTATTTCTATACCTGACGGACGGTTTGCGGGGAGATGATGATATCACCGCCAACGGGGTTATCCTGGAACCCGGGGGACCCATACTGACAGCCACCCGGGTAGAAACCCATATGACAGAAAGTTTCAGCCTGGATCAGAATGTTCCCAATCCATTCGGCGATCAGACAGACATTGCTTTCTCCACAGCAATCGGCACGGAGGTACTGATCGAAATATTCGATCTCACCGGAAGGAAGATCTGCACCTTGTGGAACGAACCGGCACCCGAAGGCCGTCATGTCGTAACCTGGAATGCTTCAGGAATCCGTCATGGAATATATATCCTGAAACTGAGTGCGGGATCATATTCCGCATCCCGGAAAATCATCAAATTCAGGTAAGTAGCAGAGACAACGGATAAAATGTGCCATAAGACCCCCTGACGAAGCTACCCCTGTCAGGGCATGCAGGCGGCCTGGTTTCTTGCAAACCTGCCCGCCATAATGAAATAAGCGTGGAACCCGCAGAGACTTTGCTGCAAAAATAAGGGGACGTCACGTCCGATACCCTCATTCTCTCAATCACCCGATTACCCGATTACACAATCGCCCATTCTCTCAGTCTCCAACCTACTTAGCTCCCTGGCAGCCGGCTCCCCATCCCTCGCCTACCACCATTCCATCACGTCTCCAGCGCCCCGGTCAGTTCCGAGATATCTTTCACCCCGTGTTCCTCTGCCCAGGCTTCCATTTCTTCCACCACTTTCACGGTAACCAGCGGATCGATAAAATTGGCCGTGCCGATCTGCACTGCCGAGGCCCCGGCCAGCATGAACTCGATGGCATCGGTGGCGTTTGTGATACCCCCCATACCCACCAGGGGTACCTTCACCGCCCGGTAACACTGCCACACCATGCGCAGGGCCACGGGCTTGATAGCCGGACCGGACAACCCGCCCGTAACGGTCGACAGCACCGGACGGCATTTTTCTGCATCCACCGCCATCCCCAGCAGGGTATTGATCAGTGAAATGGCATCGGCCCCCGCCCCTTCCACCGCCCGGGCAAATTCAACAATCGAAGTAACATTGGGCGACAGCTTCACGATCAGCACTTTATGATATACCCTCCGCACGGCTTCCGTCACCGCAATAGCCGAAGGACAGTGGGTACCGAACACCATGCCCCCCTGCTTCACATTGGGACAGGATATATTCAGCTCGACAGCCGGCACTTTTTCCAGTTCATTGATCTTCTCCGCCACCTCCACATACTCTTCCACCGTTGAGCCGTTCACATTCACGATGATATGCGTATCGTACCGGCTGATACGGGGATAGATCTCTTTGATAAAATGATCCACCCCCGGGTTCTGCAAGCCCACTGAATTCAGCATCCCCGAAGGCGTTTCGGCCATGCGGGGATAGGGGTTGCCCTCACGCGGAGCTCCGGTGGTCCCTTTCACGAACACCGCCCCCAGGCGGTTCACATCGATAAAATCGTCGAATTCCGTTCCGAACCCGAAGCATCCCGAAGCCCCCGACACCGGGTTTTTCCATTCCATACCGGCAATATCGACCTTCATGTTCACCATACCAGGTCCTCCGTATTAAAAACCGGTCCGTCGGTACACACCAGACGGTTTCCCTTGCGGGTTTTCTGCACGCAGCACAGGCAGGCCCCGAAACCACAGGCCATGGTATTCTCCAGCGAAGCCTCACAGGGCACCTCCTTTTCCCTGGCCAGGTCTGCCACGGCTTTCATCATCACCTCCGGGCCGCAGGTATAGATCATACAGTAATCAAATCCGGAAGCTTTCCACAGCGGATGGCCGGTGACCGGTCCCTCCACCCCTTCCGACCCGTCGTCGGTAGTCAGATGCACCGGGCCGTATGCCTCAAAACGTTGCCGGTCGACGATCAGCGAACGCGTACGGTAGCCCAGCAAAAATTCCGGGCTGTATCCTTCCCGGCACAACACCCTGCCCAGGTACAACAAAGGCGCCACCCCCACACCTCCACCCACCAGAAGCACCTTCCGGCCAGGTGGCATGGAAAAAGAATTTCCCAGGGGATAGATCAGGTTCAGGCGGTCACCCGGACGCGCTCCGGCCAGCCGGCGGGTTCCTTTTCCCACCCGGCGGATCAGGAAATGCAGGTTTCCCGTATCCGGGTCCACATCGTATATGGACAGCGGCCGCCGCAAAAACGTATCCGGCGACCCGTCGATCCGGAATTCCGCAAAATTACCCGGAAGAAACCCCGGGAGATCCTTTCCGGGAGAAAGCACCAGGACGAAATATTCCCCGTTCACCCTGCGGTTTTCGATTACTTCCAGATCGTCGATGCGTTTTTTCATGCTTCGTGCGCCGGGAGTGGAGCCGGCGAAACAAATATACAGAACATTCCAGGGTCATCATGCCGTCTGTGAATAAAAATTGAAAAAAAATAAGAAAAGCACCGGCCTACTCAGGAAAAAACTCCTCATAGGAATGATCATCGTAATACAGCACAATCCGCTTCACCTTCCTCCCCGGACCCTTTTCCTTTCCATACGAAGGCAACGGAGAACTTTCCACCCCATTTTCAGGCTTTTTCAGCGTTTCTGAGGCACTTTCTCCAAACAGCCGGGGTTCTTCCTTCTTTATGACATTTGTCGCCTCAGAAGCGCTTATTTGACTTGTGTAAACGGGTCCCTGTCCGGTAATCAGCCAGGTGGCGCTGATATCGGGAAAAGCCTTCAACAGGGCGTGCAGAAAATCGAAACCCGGCTTGTTCCTTCCGGAAAGGATATGGGATATAGTAGAAGGCTGCACTCCGATCAACCGGGCAAGTCCGGTCGGATTCAGGTTTTTGTCTTCCAGTATTTTCTGTAACCGGTTTTGCATGGTTTTTCCGTGTTTACAAATGTAATACTTTTTACATTTACATGTGTAACATTTAAACAAAATTTATTAATTCACATTTGTAACATGGCTGAATGCCGGAGCCTGCTTCATTCTTAGCTTCCATTCCCACCTGGCTAATGATCATTATCTTTATTTACTGGCATTTTACTATGCCATAATATGGAATAACGTGTTTAAGTAGAGTAAACTTAACGAATAATTTAAATATAATTCATATATGCCTGGCGTATTGTAGTTTATGATGTATTTATCGGATATTTTAACTGCAGAGGAAGGCATGGACAGGTTTTTATTTACATTATTTTTTTAAATAGTTGGTATTATATACTGGTATACAGTATTATATGCACAGTGTACTACATTTGTAACATGGGTTTATGGGGACGGTTTTACTTTGATATAATATGAATTTGAATTTGCGTATCTCACATTTGTAAATTTACATTAGTAAATTAATAAATTTTACTTATGTAAAGTTTTGCTATTATTTTCTTATTGTCTGGAAATTTTGCTGTAGATACAATCTTAATCCACAGATACGAACAGATAATAAAAAATTGCCCTCTCCTGCTCTGTTGTTTTTGGATAAATCAGAAACTGGTAGGCGGTGAGTTGGTAAGGCGGTGGGTCGAAAAAAATTCGGATAGGGCCTTTTTATGTTACTTACCCATTGATAACCCGTAACCCTGACGATGGCTTCGCCATGTCAGCAAGTGCATTCGCAGAAAGCCTTCCCGGGTTTCCATTCCCTTTTCACTCCGGAAAGCCGGCTGCATGTACAGCTCCAGGGCATCGGAGCGGTTGATGCGGTCGATCACCTGTTTCATAACCTCTCCCGCCGGCGCTTCCACAGGCTCACCGGCCCTGGTTACGGCAGCATTGAATGCAATGAGGAACAACAACAGGGGTTTGATCATCCTGTTCATGCATCCTTGCTTTTCATAAAACTTCAAAAAGAATAAATTGGAATGGAAATGACAGCCGTATGCCTTTTCCTTTCTCATCCGGTGGTAATCGACTCCACCTGGCGGCCAAACCGGGTAAAAAGCAGGTAAAGCGCCGGCACCACGATCAGGGTAAGGAAGGTAGACACCAGCAGTCCGCCGATAATGGTCCATCCCATGGGTGCCCACAGGGTGCCTCCCCGCAGGGTAAGCGGCAGCAGCCCTCCCACCGTGGTGAGGGTGGTCAATACAATGGGACGGAAACGGGTCTCTCCGGCTTCCATGATGGCCTCTTTCAGTCCTTTTCCTTCGCCGGTCAGCAAGGTGGTGTAATCTACCAGCAATATGCTGTTGTTCACCACAATCCCGATCAGACTGATAAAACCGATCGCGGCGGTGAAGGAAAAGCTGTTCCCGGTAAGGTAAAGACCCAGGCAGGCACCGATAAAGGCCAGAGGCAGGGCGGTGAAAATGATGAACGGACGGGTAAAGGAACGGAACTGCAGCACCAGAATGGCCAGGATGGCCAGAACGGCCAGCAAACTGGCCCGGGCTACGCCGGCAAAGCTCTCTTCCCGGCTTTCCAGCTCGCCGGTATATTTATAAGTATAACCCGCAGGCCACCGGAATCCTTCGAGTTTTTTTTCCAGGCTGTCGATTACCTGGTCGAGGAAATAACCTTTTTCAATATCGGCCGTGAGGGTAGCGCATCGCTCCAGACCGGTATGGCTGATCACCCCCGGAGCCCGGCGCAGTTCCCAGGCAGCCAGTTGTCGCAGGGGCACCTGCCGGCCTGTGACCGAGGTAATATGGATGCGGTCGAGGTGGCTCAGCCTGACGGAGTCGCCTTCCGGCATACGCAGCACCACGGGGTATTCCTTTCCTTCATCGGTACGGAAAGAGGTAACTTCTGTCCCCGCTATGGCGGTGCGAATGGTCAGGTCGATCTGCTGAACGGGAATGCCGTACATCCCGGCTTTTTCCCGGTTGATGTCGAAATACAGGTCCATTCCCTGCCGGCTGCTGTGGTTCTCCACATTTACCGCACCGGGGGTGGCCCGCAGGACGGTTTCCACCTCAGCGGCCAGGATACGCAGGGTTTCCAGGTCTTCTCCCATGATTTTCAGAGTGAGCGGTGCCTCTATGGGGGCTCCCTGTTCCAGTTCCTTGATGTGGATCCGGGCTCCGGGGATCCGGCTTAAAACGGTACGCAAACGGGAAACCAGGTAATCAAAACGTTCTACCTCATATTCATGCAGTTCCACATAGATCTCCGCATAGCTGCGGTCAAACTGCCGGGGAAAGATATTGTAGTATATCCGGGGATTGCCATGCCCCACATTCGTGGCAACTCTTTTCACATCGGGAAGGGTATCGAGTATCTCCTCCACCTGACGGGCCAGCCGGTCGGTTTTCTGCAATGAGGCATTTTCCGGGGCATTGATGCGGATCATGAACTGGGGTTTTTCGGCCTTGGGAAAGAAACTGCGCCCTACCTGGGCGTAAAAAAGCCATACCGAAGCCCCCAGGGCAAGCAGGGAAAGGCCTACCACCAGCCAGGCATGCCGAAGGGCAAAGCCCAGGGTTTTCCGGTAAGGACCTTCCACCATTTTTCCGATCAGTTTTTTAAATCCGCGTGGTTCGGCGCCCCGGGCCGGGGGACGAAGGAACACTTTCCCCAGGTATGGGGTGAGGGTCAGGGCCAGCAATAAGGAAGCGAAAAGGGTAAAGATGACCGTTACCGGCAGGCTCTGGATGAATTTCCCGGCCTTGTCGGGCATCATGATGATGGGGATGAAGGCACACATGGTGGTAGCCGTTGCACTGACCACCGGCCAGGCCAGCCGGGTGGTTCCTTTCACGGCAGCTTCCTCGCCCCGGTATCCCAGGGCATGGAAACGCTCGATATTCTCGGTGACCACAATGGAATTGTCAACCAGCAATCCCAGGGCAATGACCAGCGCAGCAATGGTGATCTGCTGCAGACCGAATCCGGCCAGGTCAACCCACCCCAGGCCGATGAAAATGGAGAAGGGAATGGCCATGATCACTACCAGCGAAGCCCGCCAGCCCAGGGAAAGGAATATCAAGATCCCCACCAGCAGGATCCCTCCGGCCAGGTTCTCCAGAAAGCCGTTCACCCGGGTGCGCACGCTGTCGCTCTGATCGAAAACCATTTCCAGCTCCACTCCCGGGGGCAGACTTTCCCGGAAAATCCCGGCCTGTTCCCTCAGCCCTTCGGTGATATCCATCACGTTGTAGTCTCGTTTCTGCTTGACTGTCAAATAAATACACTTCCTGCCGTTAAACCGGGCCAGGTAGTTGTTGTCTTCACAGGCATAGGCCACCGTAGCAATATGCCCCAGCAGGATGTTGCGGCCCATGTAGGAACCCACCACCGTATGCCGGATTTCATCCAGGGTGTGGTACCTCCCGCTGGTTTTTGCATTGAAGCTGACATCCCCGGCCCGGATGCTTCCGGCGGGAATCTGGGCATTGTTTCCTGCCAGGGCCCCGGCCACCCGGTCGAGGGGAATGTTCATCCGGGCCATCTTTTCCATATCCAGGCTGACGCGGACCTCCTGACCGGGCACAGCCAGGATCTCGGTCAGCATCACCCCCGGCACCCGGTCCAACTCTTTTTTCAGGTCTTCTGCCAGCCTCTGCAGGGCGGGGTAACCCGATTCTTCCGAAACCAGGGCCAGTTGCATGATCACCACGTCGGAACTGGACCAGTGGTAGGTTTCCAGACTGTAGATCCCTTCGGGGAGTTCGTCGCGCACACGGTTCACCTGCCTGACTACTTCATCGTATTTGCGGTTTTCGTCGGTGCCGAAATGGAATTCGACGGAAGTAACAGCCAATCCGTTGCCTATGCTGGTTTCCACGCGTTTGATGTCGTTCAGTTCGTTCAGGGCTTCTTCTATGGGATTGACCACCAGCTCTTCCAGATCGGCGGGACTGGCGCCGGGATATACCACAAACACGCTGGCTCCGGGAAGATTCAGCGGGGGGTCTTCTGTTCGGGGCATGGTAAAGAAGGAAATGATCCCCATCATGATCAGGCCCGCAAACACCACCAGGGTGAACTGGTAATTCTGTATGGATAATCTTGGGAGGTTCATGCATGCACTATTTTTCCCTGATTCGGACTCATTCTGTGGTAAATTCCAGTTCAAATCGGCTGCCGGGCAGCAGAAAGCCGGCTCCCTCGGCCACCAGAGTGTCTCCGGCCTGTAACCCTTCCTTCACTATCAGTCCTTTGTCTGTCAAACCCTCCAGCAGGATCCGGCATTTCACCGGACGGCCGTTCCTTATCACCGTAACCATGCCTTCCATGCCGTCTCCTTCTGTTAGCGCACTTTCGGGTATGCAAATCCGGTTTTCCGGTTCCCCCGGATAGATCTCCGCCCGGGCTACCAGTCCCGATACCAGGTTCCGGGGTGCCTGCTCCATACCAATCTCCACATCATAGGTCCCGGTATACGGATCGGCAACGGTTCCTTTCTCCACCACCCGACCGGTGAAGGTCCCGCCCGGAAAGGCATCGAAATGCAGCCCGACCGAATCGCCAGTTTCCATTCGCACAATGTCGCGGTCGGATACAGCCGCTCTTACTACCCATTCGCTTTCGGTAGAAGCAAACAGGAACACCGGCATGCCCGGTGCCACCATCTCTCCCGGTTCGGTAAGTTTCTTCAACACTTTCCCATCGGCAGGGGCTCTGATTACCGAATGTTTCAGGTTGAATTCGGCAATTTCGTGGTTCGACCGGGCCACATCCAGTGCCGTACGGGCATTCTGGAACTGCTCCAGGGTGGCCACGGTATCGCGGTACAGGTTTCCCACCCGCGTATAATCACGCCAAGCCTTATCCAGAGCCGCCCGGGCTTTCCTGGCTTCGGCCTCTATTTCCGACAGATCCAGGGAAGCCATTTTTTCCCCTTTATTCAACTGTTGCCCTTCTTTAACTGATATACTGTTTATTATACCTCCTGTTTTAAAGCTCAACTTCAATTCACTGCGGGCCACCAGGGTACCGCTGGTGCGGACTGGTTCATGCACCGGTTCTTCGCTCAGGGTGATCACCCTGAGCCTGACGGCTGTTTCTTCTTCGGAAGGGGCTACGGCCTGCCGGCATCCGGCCATCTGGATCACCATGGCCGGGCACAGGAGGAAACGGATCAGGCGGGGATTACGGTTCATGGTTTCATCAACTTATTTTATTGCATATCAAAAACATAGGCCGCCGTCGCTCTTTCGTACCGGGCGTAGCTGACAGCCAGGTCGAATTCGGCCTGCACCACGTTTTCGGCGGCCGTTGTAAGCCGGTGGCGGGCTTCCATCCATTCTATCTGGGTAGCTGCCTCCTCACGGTACCGGCGATCGACCTGCCGGAATACCTCGGCGGCGCTGGTTTTTTGTTTGCGGGCGGCTTCCACACTTTTCCGTGCAGCTTCAAGGTCGTACCAGGCCTGTTCGGCTTCCAGGGATATTTCCCGTTCGGCCTCCTGCCGGCGGGCTTCCCATTTCTCTTTTTCTACCAGGGCCTGTTTGATCTCCGAACGGTTCCGGAATCCGCTGAACAGATCCCAGCTAAGCACCAGGGATGCCAGCACGAAATCATCGTCTTGGGTAAAGCGGTATTCCTCACCCTGGAACCCGTAATCCACCACGGCTGTTACCGTGGGAAAGGCATTTCCCCTGTGCATTTTCACCGCCAAACCGGAAGCCGCGACCGTATGGTCGAGCATTTCCATTTCTTCCCTGGCCTCCACGGCCCGGGTGGTCGATTCTTCCAGGGTCAGCACCGGAAAAACAGCGGGAAGGGCATCGGTTTCGATGGGTGTGCCGGGCTCACGGTTCAGCAGAAAATTAAAATAAGCGGCGGCCATCTGCTTTTCTTTTTCCGCTTCCGCTTCTTTCTGCTCCAGTTCTGCCAGTTCGGCCTCGGAACGGTACACGGCATCGATGTTTACCTTATGATTCTCAAGCAGTTTGCGGTTTACCCGCAGGTTCTCTTCCAGCAGCCGCCGGGTTTCTTCCAGCAGGGCCTTCATCCCCAGGGCTTTCCGGTACCCGTAATAGGCCGTTTTTATATCGGCCACCAGCTGGCGCCGGAAGGTTTCCACATCGGCCCGGGCCACCCGGGAAAGGCTCTGGCTGATACGGTACCGGTAGGCTATCTCAGGACGAACAATGGGCTGGGTCAGCTGCAGTTTGGTTTCGTGCTCTTTTTCCCGGTAGAAGCGGAACGACTGGTTGTCTATCTGCGGGAACAGATCGCTGCCGGTCAGCAGATTGAGGGTGTTATACACCGGGTTCAGCAGATCGCCCAAGGGGAAATCGATAATCCGGCCTCCTTCGGCCCGGGTGTACCGGGCCTGCAGACGAAGGGCAGGATAAAAATAGCTCCGCGCCTGATCCAGCGCCAGCAGACTTTTCCGGTAGTCGGCTTCTTTCTGCTGAAGAGCCAGGTTGCTTTCCAGTCCTTCCCGGATATAAGTTTCCAGTAAATTTTCCTGCCCCTGTGTGGGTTGTATTCCAAATACCATCAGCAGAAGGGCTCCTGCCATCAGATTAATCCACCTGCAACGTTTCATTGGATAATGCCTTTTCTGAGGATCTCGATGTGCGACCGGATCAACGATTCCCGGTCAATGCCGAACAGGTCGAATACTTCCTTCTTATTCTGGATCACCTGCAGTACACCCAGAGTCTGTGCCCAAAGGGTATGGGTAAGGGAAGCCGCGGGCAGGCCGGTGCGGATGCTTCCGTCACTCATCCCCTCTTCAATGGTTTGCTGCAGGATCATGATGGGAGAATCGCCGTAAAAGGCATCATGGACCTGTTTCTTCGAAAGATGCAGCTTCTCCAGGTTCTTCCCTTCGAAAAACAGAAGAGAAAGGAAATAATCGCGGTGTTTTTCCGAGAATTCGATAAAGCAACGGCCAATGGCCATCAGTTTTTCCGCGCCTGTCCTGATCCCTGCCACCGACCTGCGAATGGATTCCTTCAGGATCTCCATCCCCCGGGCGGCAATGGCCCAGTGCAGGTCCTCCTTGCTCTTAAAGTAAAGGTAGATGGTCCCTTTGGAAAGCTCTGCCTCTTCAGCCACCTGGTCCATCGACGACTGATCGAAGCCCGTGCGGAAGAAAACCTTTTCGGCGGCATCGATGATCTCCTGCCTGCGTCTTTCTTTTTCTCTTTCTTTTCGTTCGGCTATGCCCATTTTATTTGATCATTTATGACCGCTGGTCATTTTATGATCAAATATAAAATAATTTTATGATGGTATAAATTTTACCGGGGTATTTTTCAAAGAATTTCCTCCTTACCGGCAGGGACGGGTTCGGGCGGAGGAAACACCAGTTCTCCTTCGCTTTTGGCCAGCAGGCACGAAACAAAAGAATCGCCGGTAATGTTCACCACCGTACGCAGCATGTCGAGCGGCCGGTCGATGCCCAGAATCAGGGCAAGACCTTCCACGGGCAGACCCACCGACGAGAGGACAATGATCAGCATCACAATGCTTCCGCCCGGAATACCCGGCGATCCGATGGAAGCCAGGGTGGCTGTGAGCACAATGGTGAGCTGGGCAGACAGGCTCAGCTCCACCCCGAACACCTGGGCGATGAAGACGGCTGCTACCGCCTGATAACAGCTGGTGCCGTCCATGTTGATGGTCACCCCGATGGGAAGTACGAAACTGCTCACTTCTTCGGATACTCCCAGCTCATTTTCCACCTGTTCCTTGGTCACAGGCAGGGTGGCAGCACTGGAACTGGTAGAAAAAGCCACGAGCTGGGCGGGGAGGATCCCCCGCAAAAATTTTCCGTAGGGAATACCGGTGATCAGCCTGATCAGCGAGGGATAGAATAACAGGATCATGAACAACAATCCGGCTATCACAGTCAGGGAATACAGCCCCAGGGCCGCAAACAGGTCGATATCTCCCGAAAAATCGACGATCAGGGCGGCCATCAGGGCAAATACCCCATACGGGGCGGTAAGCATGATCATGTCGACGATCTTCAGGATCACATCGTTCAGGCCGCTGAACAGGTCTTTGACAACCTCTACCTTTTTATGGGGCAGGGTAACCAGGGCCAGCCCGAACAGAATGGCAAAGAAGATCACCTGCAGCATGCTGGCATTGTCGGTGGCTGCGGCCAGCACATTTTCAGGAACAATATCCACCAGGAACTGCAGGGGCGATTCTTCTTTTTTCTGCTCGGCCAGAAGCTGCTTTTCCGTGATGGAACCGCCGAACTGCTCCTGGTAGCCAAGCTTTTTTTCTTCGGGAAAGGTATTGCCCGGCTGGATAATATTAACCAGGACCAGTCCCACTGTGACGGCAAAAACCGTGGTTACCAGATAGATGGTTACGGTTTTGATGCCCATCCTCGACAGGCGGGTAATATTGGTCAGGCTGGATATCCCTTTGACCAGGGAAATGAAAATAAGGGGTACCGCAATGAGCTTCAGCAGGTTCAGGAAGATGGTCCCCCATGGCTGTATCCAGTCGTAGGTAAACTTTTCCAGTCCGGCAAATACGGCCAACAACCCCCATCCTACTCCAAGGAACATTCCGGTAAGAATTTTCCAGATAAGAGGCAGTTTTTTCCACATGGTCAGGTGCGATTTTGAAATTTGCGCATAAAGTTGGGAAAAAAACCGGAGAAATAAGGCAGCGGAAACAGGGAATATTACCGGGCAGTAATTTCGCCTGTCCCGACTCTGAAAGCATACCGCCGGGATTTCCCGTACTGCATTCGAAAGATCTGGTGAACCGGTACGGCACCCGGGTGTTTTCGGCCACCGATCCGGCCGGACCATGGGAACACCGCACCATGAACGCACGGCTGCACAGCCTCACCGTGCTGTTCGACGACGACGGGCAGATCTGATCCCAGCCTGAGGCAGGATGAAGAAAGAACAGGTTTCTGGTATTTTTATGCGAAATTTTATTCCTCCCCTCCACATATCATGCTATAGGTATGATTTTCTACGTAGACAACTACGTAGAAAACTACGTAGTTGTCTACGTAGTTTTCACACGCCATGGTGGACAATAAATACGCGTTGCAAGGAAGAAAGGAACTGCTGATGGTTTACGAACCCAAACAGGTTGCCTCGTCACCAAAGGTTGTAAATAAACGGCTTTCGCATAAGCAGACAGAAAAATACAGCGGAGGTATTATGTGT
>Ga0190344_1000394_pt1 | contig 22536 bp, 14 predicted proteins | sample 48721323_MG_FD_161662 | JGI IMG/M metagenome (GOLD analysis project Ga0190344, IMG submission 161662) | Hydrothermal vent microbial mat bacterial communities from Southern Trench, Guaymas Basin, Mexico - 4872-13-2-3_MG | ecosystem: Environmental > Aquatic > Marine > Hydrothermal vents >... | reverse complement strand
TTTGTGTCCGTTTCTACTCACAACGCCCGCCCCACCGTACCTCGCCGCACAAAACCCTTATGGTATAAGGCTGCTTAACTTAATGGCATTGAGGTTTCACCTGGGGCTATTCATATTCAACCCCGGGAGGGGTTGGAAACAAATTCAGGGCACCCGCCCCAGGCAAGCCCCAACGGGGCGACATTAATATAGCCAGGGGCACCGCCCCTGGCTACCTGGAATTTATAACAAAAGGAGAATATTCCAATGAAACTCAAAAAAGGCTTGATTGCCTGTTGCTTAGGTTTAAGCTTAGGTTTAATCGTATCGGTTGTTCAAGCCGTTACTCAAGAAGATCAGCTAGAATTAGCTGAAATTTATCATAACCAAGTTTTCCAATATTATCGACAGGGGCTATTTGAACAAGCCCTCCCGATGGCTGAAAAAGCCTTCAAAATCAGAGCCGAAATACTCGGTGAAAAACACCCCGACACCCTCAGAAGCCTCAATAATTTAGCGGTAATTTACAAAACGCTAGGCGATTTAGACAAAGCCTTGCCTTTATTGGAAAAAGGCTATCGCTTAAAAACGGAATTGTTAGGTGAAAAACACCCATCAACGCTCAAAAGCCTCAATAATTTAGCGTTAATTTACAAAACGCTAGGCAATTTAGACAAAGCCTTGCCTTTGTTAGAAAAAGGCTATTCTCTAAGGAAAGACGTGTTAGGCGAAAAACACGCTTCAACGCTCAAAGGCCTTATTAATTTAGTCGTTATTAACCTAGAATTAGGCCGTTTAGACAAGGCTTTGCCGTTGTCTGAAAACGCGTATTCCTTAACGACAGAAGTGTTCGGCGAAAAACACTCCTTAACCCTGATAAGCCTTAATAATTTGGCGAGCAATTATCAAAAATTAGGCCGCTTAGAGGATAGCTTGCCTTTGTTTGAAAAAAGCTATCGCTATCGTGTAGAAGTTTTAGGCGAAAAACACCCCGATACCCTGACAAGCCTTAATAATTTAGCCGGCGTTTACAAAGAATTAGGCAACAATGAGAAAGCCTTGCCTTTGTTTGAAGCCGGCTATTCTTTAAGGAAAGAACTGTTAGGCGAAAAACACCCCGACACCCTCATAAGCCTTAATAACTTGGCGGTGTTTTACCAAGAAAATTTAGGCCGCTTGGAGGAGGCTTTGCCTTTGCTTGAAAAAAGCTATCGCTTATTTCGGCAAGTGCTAGGCGAAAAACATCCCAAAACGCTCATAAGCCTCAATAATTTCCTCCTAAGCATTGATAATGTGGCGGGAACTTACCTAGAATTAGGCCGCCATGAAGAGGGCTTGCTTTGGTTTGAAAAAGGTTATTCTTTGGCGAAGGAAGTGTTCGGCGAAAAACATCCAGAAACCCTGATAGCCATTATTAATTTAGGCGCTTTTTACAAAAAGTTAGGCCGATTAAACGACGCCTTGTCTTTTTTGACAAAAAGCTATTCTATACTGAAGGAAGTGAGGGGCGAAAAACACCCATTAACCATCAACAACCTCAATAAGTTAGTAGAAGTTAACCTAGAATTAGAGCGTTTAAACGACGCGTTGCGTTTGGCAGAAAAAAGCTATCGCTTATCTCGGCAAGTGTTAGGTGAAAAACACCCATTAACCCTGACAAGCCTTAATAACTTGGCGGGCATTTACCAAAAGTTAGATCGCTTGGATGACGCGTTGCCTTTGGCAGAAAAAGGCTATCGCTTAATAAAGGCAGTTAGGGTGTTAGACGACAAACATCCCATAACCCTTACCAATCTTAATATTTTGGCGCTTATCCACAAAAAGTTAGGCCATTTAAACAAGGCCTTAGCTTGGTTTGAACAAGTCTATCACTCTCGTTTGGAGGTTTTAGGCGAAAAACATTCCAAAACCCTCGAAAGCCTGAGCCATTTAGCTTCTATTTACAAAGACTTAGGCCGCTTAACAGACGCCTTAGCTTTGGCTGAAAAAGGCTATCGCTTAGCTCAGAAAGTGTTTGGCGAAAAACATGTCGATACACTCAAAATACTTAATAATTTGGCGCTAATTTACCAAAAGTTAGGCAGCTTAAAAGAAGCCTTACCTTTGTCTGAAAAAGGCTATCGTTTCAGAAAAGAAGTTTTGGGCGAAAAACACCCAAACACGCTCACGAGCCTAAACAATTTGGCGTTAATTTACCAAGACTTCGGCCGCTTAAACGAAGCCTTACCTTTGCTTGAAAAAGGTTACCGCCTCAGCACAGAGGTTTTGGGCGAAAAACACCTAGACACGCTCGCTAGAATGAACAATCTGGCCTCTATTTACGAGTCAATAGGCCGCTTAGACAAAGCCTTGCCTTGGTTTCAAAACAGCTATCGCTTATTCAGGGAAGTGTTAGGCGAAAAACACCCAAACACGCTCACGAGTTTGGGTAATTTGGCCTTTATTTATGGCTCAATCGGCCGCTTAGACGAAGCCTTGTCGTGGCATGAAAAGGCCTATCGCTTATCTCAAGAAGTTTTAGGCGACAAACATCTAGGCACTCTCACCCACTTGAATAATCTAGCGGACACTTACCGCAAATTAGGTAAACTAGATAAGGCTTTGCCTTTGGCGGAAAAAAGCTATCGCTTATTTGTGGAAGTGTTAGGCGAAAAAAACCCTAACACCCTAACCAGCCTAAGTAATTTGGCGGCCATTTACCAAGAGTTAGACTACTTAGATAAGGCCTTGCCTTTGCTTGAAAAAGCTTATCGCTTATCTGTGGAAGTGTTAGGCGAAAAAAACCCCGCCACCTTATCAAGCCTCAACAATTTAACCGGCATTTACCCAAGGTTAGGCCGCCTAGACGAGGCATTGTCTTTGTCTGAAAAAGCTTATCAGTTATCGAAGGAAGTATTAGGCGAACAACATCCACAAACCATCGCCCACGTAGGTAATTTGGCGAGCCTATATTTATTAGGACTACAAAAAAATTTTCCAACAGGTTTTAAACATTTTGAACAATTCGTGGCTGGTGTGGAAAGTTTGCGACAACGTGGCGACTTATCCGCTGAAAATCGCCAAGCCTTGTTTACCAAGTGGGTAAAGGGTTATTTTACACTTTCCCTTGTGTCTATTCGTCACTCTCGCCCCGTCGAGGCTTTTCGCCTGGCCGAAATGAGCAAAGCCCGTACCTTGCTCGAATCCTTAGCGGCCAAACTCGCGGCCCAACAAAGTGGCCTCACCGCCAAAGAGCAACAACAATTGCAAGACGACGAAGCGCGTCTGGCGTTTTTAAACGATCGGATTGGCAAAGCTTTGAAAGACAATCGCCTTGAAGAACATATGGTGTTGGAGACGGAAAAAACCCAATTGCTTAACCAGTTCAACCAATTCCATCGTGAGTTAATGGCAAAATATCCCAAGTATGCCCAACTCAGCGAGGTACAGATTATCAGTGCCCAAGAAGGTGCGAAATACTTGCCGGCGGATGCAGTGCTAATCAGCTATCAAGTCGATAACAACTGGGTGTTAGCCTTTACGTTGCAGTCTAACGGTAAACTCACCGCGCATGACTTAGGAAAAATCCCCAACCTCAAAGAAAATGTGGAAGACTATCAACGCCAACTGTCTCTATTGGGGAGGGGGCGGCCGATTGTACGGGGGAATAAAATTAAGAAGGATAGAGAAACCCTCAGCCGTGAACTTGGCAAACAGTTATTGGGGCCACTGTCTGCTCTCATCAAAGATAAATCGCACTGGATTATCTCACCGGATGGCCCTTTGGCGTTGATACCGTTTGAAACATTGCGTCTTGAAGGCGAAAAACAGCCTGTGATTGCCCAACATCAAATCAGTTATGTACAATCCTTATCGGTGCTGAAACTGTTGCAAGAACGCGATAAGGCTTACAAGACTCTCAAGGAACGGGGCACTTTATTGGCGATGGGAGCGCCGCTTTATGAACAGAAAATCTTCCCTAACTCCCCTTTACTAAAGGGAAGGACTTCTCCTTTGGAAAAGGAGGGAAATTTTCCGTTGGAAAAGGGGGAGACTTCTCCTTTGCCAAAACATCAAACGCCAACGGCGGCCGAAACCGTGAATCCCAGCACGGTTGACTTCAACATTGCCCGCCGCCTCGTGCGCGGTAGTTATGATCCACAACGTTATGGCCGTGCGTTTAGGCAACTCGGCTTGAGATGGAGAAACTTACCTGGTGCATTGGCCGAACTGGAACAATTAGAAGCACTCTTCAAAGAGACTCAACCCGCTATCTATAAACAAGAAAAGGCCACCGAAGCGCAACTACAAACTCTCAATCAACAAGGCGAATTAGCCAACTACCGTTACTTGGTGTTCTCTGCACATGGCTACCTGAGTCCACAAGTATCGGCCCTTTCTTCAATTGTGTTAGGACAAATCAACAATCCGCCCGGCATTGATGGCTATGTCACCGCTGGCGAGTGGCCGAGTTATGATTTAAAAAGTGACTTAATGGTCTTATCCGCCTGTGAAACGGGCCGAGGTGAAGTCGTCGGCGGCGAAGGCGTGATGGGATTGCCTTATGCGTTTTATGTAGCTGGCAATAAAAATACCCTACTCACACTCTGGTCGATCTCCGACAAAGTGACGACAAAATTTGTCACCCGCTTTTTTGAGAAACTCAAAGACGGCATGGGACAACTAGAAGCACTGACGGCCACTAAACGCGAATTCATAAAAAAAGGTGGACGCACAAGCTTGCCGGCGTATTGGGCCGCGTTTGTGCTGTATGGCGTTTAAGCAGTCAGCCGGAGTCCAAACTTTAGTTTGGCAGGATTCCAAACTTCGGTTGGCAGTAATCCAATAATTTCGCGTCGGCGGCCTAAATAAATATCTATAGACTGTGGCAAGCTGTTGGCTTCTGCTCAATCCTCTTGCTGTCAGTGCCCTTTAAGGTACTTGAGCTCTTAGACAACTGCTTTAGCTGTTGGCTTGCTTGCTGTTTTGAAATTATTTTTATAAAAATATCTAGTACAACAACACAAGCGCGGATAAACGAATGAACCGATGAATTAGGGCCGAATTGAGGGCCATTGTTCCAAATTGATTGAACTCCTCAGCAATTAGTGATCAGTAATCAGTGAAAAGTGTAAAGTCTTGCCAAACTAAAGTTTGGACTCCTGCCAAACATAAACCTTTCAAACTCTTGCACGGGTACTTATAAGAGAGTTAGTAGGCTTTAGCCTACTTTAGCTTTTAGACAACGGCTGATGCTGTTGGCTTATAAGAGAGTTAGTAGGCTTTAGCCTACTTTAGCTTTTAGACAACGGCTGATGCTGTTGGCTTATAAGAGAGTTAGTAGGCTTTAGCCTACTTTAGCTTTTAGACAACGGCTGATGCTGTTGGCTTATAAGAGAGTTAGTAGGCTTTAGCCTATTTTAGCTTTTAGACAACGGCTTTAGCCGTTGGCGTTGGGATGGTATGGAAACTTCCGCCTTACTGTACTAGGTTGCACGGCAAACCATATCTCTTCCTTCAGTTGGTTTTTTCGTGTGATTTGTTGCATGAGAACAAGCTAACAACATTAAAGCACCGCCTACGGTGACTAACTCAATTTGTTCACCGCATGATTCTGCCAATTGCCCAAGATGTTTCAGGGCTTGAATAATTTCTTGTTTAGTTATGAAGTCCATAAGCATTGATAACGAATTTTTAATTGTCTGAATCAGAAACGCAGTAACGAGCAAAGCGAGATCATGTGCTGAAACTTCGTTCCGAGCTTCGCTCGATCATTTTAGAATTAACAGAATGGGGAATAATATAATTCAAAGGGTTTTTTATTCTGAAAATTATGAAAATTCTGAAAATTCTGATTCAGACTATTGACTAAGCCGCCGCGCATAATCCTCAAGATAAGTACAACGAATTACGGGGATAAACGAATTTAAGCTTGGCGAGTTTAGGCCGGTTTTCAGAGCTACAACTCATTGATATCGAATCATTTTATCTCGTTTTCTTGTTTATTTCAGTCGTTTATCGGCCCGTAATAGGCGTTCCGCCATTGCGTTTCGTTGTACTATTATGTTATGCAAACTCTAAAAAATTGGGGGTTGCATATAAATCACGTTTTTTCAACGGAGCTGGTGATTCATTTTCACAATATTAATTTCGCACCAAAGGGGCTTGCCAGGGGCGTTGCCCCTGGCTATATTAATTTCGCACCAAAGGGGCTTGAAGGTAGTTACTTAAGTTTGTTTCTCAAAAAGTTTGTTCCCTTCTTGAGTATATCTCCGATATTCGTTCTACTCTATTAGATTTAATGTGATATTGTTATGTTTAAACCATAAGAGCAGAAATCTTGGCATGGAATTGAGGCTCTAAACTGGCAAACTCCTTAGCAATATTAAGCTGCATATTAGCATTGGCTATTTCCATCAGAGCGGGTTCAATCGGTTGGTGTTGCCCTTGTTCAAACCATTGCAACACTTTCGCCAAATGCCAAACCGCAAATTGTCCGTCATGAATGGGCTCGGGGAAAGTCCGGCTGTGTGTTAATATTAGCTTTGTCATATTCTGACTCGAAAACCCGAGTAGTTCAGCTATATCAGAAACACCCACCCAATCAGGCGTTGCTTCAACAAGTCTGGCATCTGGTATGACGCTTTTTATGTCTTTTATTGCCGTAAGTATTGCTTCATAAGCATTCTTAGCTTGCCGACAAAACTGAAAAGCTATTCTCCCTTTTTGCCCTATTCCAATTAGAGCGTCATCACAGCCAGCCTTGCCTAATAATTCTACATAGTCTTCAGGTTCTGTATTGATATTAGAGAACGCAAATTTCAGTGTAAAATCAAACGCTTTCATCACTGACTCCTCAGAATCTTTTTAGAGCCGTACAATTGTTAACAACTCTCCGAATTTGTTTAGCATGATTTGTAGCGTTTTTAGGTGTACTCCATATACTCGAAATACAGAACTCGCCGCAACGACACGCTTTGTCATTAAATGGGCAATAAATTTTACCCCAAGCATGGCTTCCCCCAACTTCAACTCTCCAGCCTTGTCCTTCGGCATAAGCTAAAGCATTTTCGATGTCTTTGTTAGCATGTTTCTTTCGTGCCATATAGCTGCCGCGCATAATCTCAAGATAAGTACAACGAATTACGGGGATAAACGAATTTAAGCTTGGCGAGTTTAGGCCGGTTTTCAGAGCTACAACTCATTGATATCGAATCATTTTATCTCGTTTTATGGTTTATTTCATTCGTTTATCGGCCCGTCTTATGCGTTCCAGAACGAAGTTTCGTTGTACTACTATTGTTGAAGCAAGATTTGTTTCACCTTTTTTTCTGGATCGAATTTATGACAAGGGGCTAATTTCTTTGCGGCTTGGAATTTAGCAATGGCGGCTTCAATCTGGATCGCTTTGGCGAGTGCAATGCCTTCCTCTATTAAGTCGTGACTTGGATCAGGAGGTAAAAAGAACTGTTGACGTTGTTTAGGCGTTAAACAACGTGGGACAATTTGATTAGCATAGTCAATCAATGCCTGAATTTTAATCGTCTGAATCAGAATTTACAGAATTTTAGAATTAACAGAATAAAATCCAATAAAACCACCGAAGCCATTCTGAAAATTCTTTCATTCTGAAAATTCTAATTCAGACTATTGACTAAGCCGCCGCGCATAATTCTCAATATCTATAAGTACAACGAATTACGTGGATAAACGAATGAAATAAACAAAGTACAACGACACAAGCGTGGATAAACGAATGAAATTAATATGAAAACGAGAGCAAATTACTTCATGTCGATGATTTGTAGTTTTGAATAAAGATGCCTAAACTTGCCAAGCATAAGAGTATTAAATTCGTTTATCCCCGTAATTCGTTGTACTCATCAAGCAGTTTAATGGCGCCGCGCCTTATCTGCCGCGCATAATCCTCAATATCCCCAAACTTAAACCGCCCATCCACCTTTTGCGCTTGTTTAAACTGTTCGACAGCCGCCTCAATCAGTCCTTTCTTAGCTAACTCTTTACCTTTTTTAATGAGAGACATAGCAGCAATTTCTCGTGCCTTGTCTTCTGGGAAAAATTTATGGCAAGGTGCCATGGCTTTGGCTTCTTTAAACTTAGCAGTAGCCGCTTTAATATCTCCTTGTTTGGCAAGTTGTTCCCCCTCTTCAATTAAGTTGTAACTTAGATCAGGAGGTAAAAAAAATTGTTTGCGTTGTTTAGGGGTAAGGCAACGCGGGACAACTTTATTAGCATAGTCAATTAACATCTGTTTTTTACGAATGTTATCTAGCCGGTTTCTTTTCATATTCCATAAACGAGCAGTATTATCATTGGAACTCGTGACAACAATATTACTACTTTGGTTAAATGCAGCATGATTAACAGGAGATTGATGCCCTTGTAAAATAAACATTTGGTCTTTTTTCGCGTTCCATAAACGTGTGGTATTATCATCAGAAGATGTAACTATAAAAGTTCCTTTGTTATTAAACGCCGCATGATAAACAGGGCCTTCATGTCCCTTGAAAACTTTGAGACATTGGCCTTCATCCACGCTCCATAAACGAGCTGTATTATCATCTGATGCAGTAACTACAAAAGCACCATTAGGGCTAAAAGTAATATGGTTAATAAGACCATTATGTCCCTTTAGAATTTTGACTTTTTGTCCACTGCTAATATTCCATAAGGTAATAATATTATCTGATTCTGATGATGTAGCTATATAATGCCTATGGGGGCAAAAAGCGGTGTAAATAACTTTTGAATTATACCAGAAAATATTAACAATTTGGCCGTTATCTACATTCCATAAGCGAGCCGATTCTGAAGTAGTAGTAATCAGATAATTGTACATTTTGGTAAAGATTGCATGATTAACTTTACCTTCATCATGATATAAATATTTAATAACACTATTATTTTCTATATCATAAAGACGAGCTGTTTTATCATTTGATGCTGTCAATATGCGAGTGTTATCAATATCGAAGATAGCAGAGTTTACTTTATCTCCATGTTCTAAAACGTTTATAAGTTCACCATTATTTGTATTCCATAAACAAGCGGTACAATCAGACGAAGAAGTGATTATGTAATTACCGTGAATATTAAATGCAACATGATTTATTTCACTGTTATGAGTTAAAACATGAATAAGTCGATCATCGTTCACATTCCACAAACGAGCAGTATTATCATGTGATACAGTAACTAAACAATTTCCGTTAGGACTGAAGACAGAATAAAAGATATTATCTTCATGCCCTTGCAATATAGAATATTCTCGTATCTTATAAACCGCTTTATGAAGTTGCTTTTCTGCTTGAATCACGTAAGGGCGATTTTGTATAGATATATCTTTAGGTAACGCTTCTAAAGCGAGCAATATTCCACTAGCAAAATTATCTGTTTCATTTTCTTGTTGTGCAAGATATGCTAGAAATAAGGATTGAGTACGCAGAGCTTGATTTCTTTCTTGTTTTGCGCGTTTTGCTTGACGTTCTGCTTCCTCACGTAAACGTTGCTGCTCTTCAATAAATTGTCTTTCCCGTTCTTCCGCTTGACGCTTGGCTGTCACACTGGCCTCAAAAAAGTTGATTTGGGCGTGTGTCATATCTTGACGATGTTGCTGATAAAATTTTTGCAACAAATCTAAATCAGGAGAACGCCATAATAAACCTTCTGCCTGCTGTTGACGTTGCCAATTGTTAATCGCGTCATTTAAGCGGTGTTCAAAACGTAAATCGTCACGACTGTCGGCTAACCAGTCTTTTAATGTTTGCCAATTGTCTAACAATGCTTCATGCGTGACTTCAGCAGTCTTGTGATGCTGTTTATCTTGAGACAGCGTCACCAAACGCGCATTCGGGTGGGCAAATCGACTTAACATCGCGTGGACGGTTTGTTCATCCTCGCCGTGCGCCACCATCTCTGTCATCTTCACTCGGCGGCGCGTATCTTTCGTGCCTTCTCCTAATTGAATTAATTTCAAAAACGCCCTACGGGCAATGGGCTGTTCCGCCTCAGACAAACTTTGATAAATGGCTTCGGCTTTGCCGGCTAACGCACCACCGACACCCCCCATTTGGCGCAACGTCTCCGCTGGCGCGCTCCCTTGACGCAAACCTTCCCATAAAGCACTTAACGCAAATTGCAACAGCGGTAGGGCCCCCTCGCGCCCGGCCGCTTGCTCAACCAATAAGTCCACCGTTGCCAACTCCAACGGATGTTTGGCTTGTTCAGCCGGCTTACTAATGGCAGCACGCAACTCGGTTTCATTCATCATCGGCACAATCACGGCTTGACGCGCAATGATTTGATTCAACAAGCCATGCCGTTGAGTGGCCCCTAAAAAATCACTGCGTAGGGTCAAAATCACCAACAAACCCGTTGGCGACTGTACTGCGGTTATTAGATTATTAATAAACGCCGTGCTCTCTTCCGTGTTTTCGCACAACGTATAGACTTCCTCAAATTGGTCAATCAATAAGACTAACGGCGTGGTGACGGTAGCCACCTGATTTAATAACGTCTCATTTTGCGTTCTCAATAACTGTTCAATGTCATCTATTTTATCAATAGCCTCAATGGCTTGAATAGAGGCCACGATTCTCGCCAACTCTTTCAGCGGTGTCTCTGTCGGCGTGAAGATATGAACTTGGACATTTTTTAGCGAACGTTGCAAAGCCGGCATCAACCCGGCGCGTGCCACTGAGGATTTACCCGAACCGGATGGCCCCAAAATCGGTAACAGGCGCGGTAGTTGGGCAGTGTCTAAATCACGGCATTTTTCCAAGAGTATTGCCGTCAACTGTTCACGCCCAAAAAAGCGTTCTGCATCTTCGGCTTGAAAAGCGGATAAGCCCAAATAAGGATTTTCAGCTAAAGTGTGACGCTGCGCTTGCGCCAACCAGTGCTGATTAAAAACCTGCTCATAAATTTTATTAAAAACCTGTAATTGCCCACCGGGTTGTTTAACCATTAAACCCGTCAACCGCAATTCCATTACCTGCGCTTCGAGCATGTCTTCTGGTTGCGACAGCGACAAAATAGAGCTACATAATTTCAACAATTGCCAAGTGTCTTTGCGATTATCCCGTTTAATCAATCTGTCGCGGATGGTGAGTAAATGCGGTGGATCGTCTTTATCTTGCCAATGCTCAATAATGTGGGTTTGGATCAATTGTTCCACATAAGCCGTTTCTTGGCCGCTGGCTAAGGGCGCGTCGGTATGCCGCCAAAAGAAATCACAGACTTTTTGGGTTAAAAACGGCTGTCCGCCTGTCCACTCTAAAATCGCCCGTAACACGGCTTCGGGATTATCGGCTTTATCCTGCAAACCCTGCGCTAACGGCATCGCCTCTGCAAACGTAAACCCAGTTAATTCAATCGCTTGCCCAATATCAAACGGCGTTGCCTGCGCGTCTGTCATTAAATCTGTTGGCCTTGCCGTGCCAACTAAACAAAAAGTTAACCGTTGTAAATCGGGATTTTGGGCCCGCTCGTTATAGCAACTCCGAATCGCCGCAAAAAAATCATCGGTGGCAAACGGTAAACTGCGGACGATATCAATTTCGTCAATACATAAAATAACGGGTTGTTTAAAATGCGTTAAAATCACTTCGTGAATGGCTTGCATCCAACGTTGCACCGGCGTGGTTGGATTATTGCGCCAAAAGGTATCCAGTTGTTTTCTGATACCCAGCATCCGACCCATTTTAGTCAGTAAAGTGTTATACCATTGCTCAGGCGTGGCATCATACGTTAACTGTAATTCAAATTGGACTACCTTCATGCCATCTTGACGTAACTGCGCGGCAACTTGCGCGGCAAGGGAACTTTTGCCCATTTGACGACTGTTGAGGATATAGCAAAATTGGCCCTGTTTTAAGGCCTGGTATAACTCGGTATCGGCTTGGCGTGGCACATAGGAGGGTGCGTTGGGTGGTAGCGTGCCGCCGGTAGCATAGAAATCTGCCATGTTAATAATTTCCTAATCCTAAGATTGAATGATGTTTTAGTATTTTATGTGCTGAATCATAAATTATCGGATATTAAAACTTATGCTTCAATACCTAATTGTGTTTTTTTTATAAAAAAATTCGCCAATTGTTACAAAATTGTTTGCTCAATTTATTAACGTGAGTTCGGCTTTTCAATAAGTTATATAAATATTATGTGAATCAATGAGTTGATTGCAATTAATTGATTAAAAACACATTTTTCTTATATGAGATACCCTTAGCATTAATACGTGAATAATCCTGATTTGTGGGCCATCAACTGGAATGAATCAGTACAACTTATGAGATACCCTTAGCATTAATACGTGAATAACCCTTATTTGTGGGCCATCAACTGGAAGAAGTAAGTACAGCTTAGGTGTTTTTTTTTAACTGATTTAATGATGTCATTATAACTAAATAATTGATATAACTAATAATTTTATAACCCATTGATATTTAAAGTCGAAATCACGTTGTTATGTATTGAATCAGAAGTTTTAATATGCACGTCCAAAGCTAAAGCTTTGGACTCCAACAACACGTCCAAAGCTAAAGCTTTGGACTCCAACAACATGGGCGTATCGATTGCAACCCTTTCGGGGTTGTTTAACTCATTTTTTAAATTTCCCAAACTAAGCACTTACTTGAACATTCGCCATTTGACGAAGTGCTTCAAAACACTGCGGCACATTTAAGGCGAGTTTCATCAGTTTATCCATGGCTTGGCTTTGGGTGGCTTCTCCGCTTTCATATTTTGAAAACGTATTGACACGTTCACCGAATAGTTGCGCGGCTTGGTTTTGAGTAATCTTTAATCGTTCTCTTAGTTGGCTGATTTCAACACGGGTGAAAAGCCCATCTATTTTTCTATGTTCATCACGGATGCGAGCTTCGTTGCGTTTGCTTTGCGCTGGCGTGATAACTTCTGAGTGACATTTGGGACATTCAGCATATTCAATGTCTTCTAATGAAAAATCATGTCCTTTGTAGCAGTAGTGTTCGATGGCTTTTTTTGGAATTAAATCAGCCGCTTCACACATAGGACATCTTGTTCTTTCTGGATTCATAACTAATCCCCTTTTATTGACGCGATGAATTTCGCTATCTGGAAAGATGAAAAGAACCCACCGAAATAACGATTTGATACTCGGAAGTTAATTTCAATTTGATGTACAGATCATCACGATTTCCAACGGATCCTTGGTAAGAGATTTTATAGGCATCCATAACAATTCCATTGTATTTTTGCGTATTGAGAAAATTGGCGTTATTCAACTCTTTAAGACATGCTGCAATATCTTTTTTAGTATAACCCAGATTTGAAGCATCTCTTTGTGCAAGACGAGACAAGAAAATTTTGTTCTCATCTTTGGCAACTTCATGGATGGTTTCTAATGAATAAAATGGCATTCGTTCACCTTTAAATCAAGTTGGTGGATGATTGTGAACTCGATAGTGATCGGAACACTTTTTGCGTCAATAAAAATCATCATTATGGTTAAACTCACCAGTTCATTTTTCATTTATCCGTTATCAGTTATTTAACTTGTTATGTCCAAAGCTAAAGCTTTGGACTCCAATAACAATGAATTCTAAATAAACTGGGCTGGTGATACATGAAACAGTTCAGATAACGCACTGATTTGATTAGCATCCAGTACGCGATTTCCATTCAGGATTTCTAACACCGCCCCCGGTTCACCTATTTCTGGCAAATCAGTGGCAGTCAATCCATGTTCCTCCATGAAAAATTTTAACATGCCAATACCACTACATTCAGGCATCGGATAATGCTTTTCTTCATAAGCGTGTATTACCATGCCTAACATATCCAAAAGTCCATAAAGTGGGTGTTGCTCGTTAGTACCTACCTCATCAATTAGGTTGTTGAGTCGTTCAATGGCGATATCATATTCCTCTTCATTGTAAATAGAAAAGAGAGGTTGCACAGCTACCCAGTGATGTTGCATTTCTTGAGTGATGATGTTCATTGTTTCCACGCTGTCGTATTCTCGGTGGGTAAGGACATTGCGAATATATTCTTCTAACGTAAAATCATGCCCTTTATAGCAGTAAGACGAGGGGCCCTTTTTAAAAATTATTTCACTCCTTTCGCACACAGGGCATAGGATTTTCTCTGGAGTCATAACTAATCCCATTTTTTGAAGCGATAAGTTTCGCTCTTTAGAAAGATGAGCAGAACTCGCCGAAATGACGATTTGATACTCGGACGTTAATTTCAATTTAATGTACAGATCATCGCGATTTCCGAAGGAGCTTTGGTAAGAGATTTTATACGCATCCATAACAATTCCATTGTATTTTTGCGTATTGATAAAATAGTACAACGAATTACGCGGATAAACGAATCGAGTACAACTCATTACGCGGATAAACGAATTGAGTACAACTCATTACGCGGATAAACGAATTGAGTACAACTCATTACGGGCCGATAAACGAATTGAGTACAACTCATTACGCGGATAAACGAATTGAGTACAACTCATTACGCGGATAAACGAATTGAGTACAACTAATTACGCCGATAAAGGAGTTGAGTACAACTCATTACGCGGATAAACGAATTGAGTACAACTCATTACGGGCCGATAAACGAATTGAGTACAACTCATTACGGGCCGATAAACGAATTGAGTACAACTCATTACGCGGATAAACGAATTGAGTACAACTCATTACGCGGATAAACGAATTGAGTACAACTCATTACGGGCCGATAAACGAATTGAGTACAACTCATTACGGGCCGATAAACGAATTGAGTACAACTCATTACGCGGATAAACGAATTGAGTACAACTCATTACGGGCCGATAAACGAATTTAGTACAACTAATTACGCGGATAAACGAATTAATTAAATCGCCAGCGATATCAGATTATTTTATTATTTCAAACGGTCAAAATTTCCAACAAAATTTGCAATTGATTCTTTTGATCCAACTCTTGTGTTAGTCAATATTCGTTTATTCCCGTCATTTGTTGTACTAAATAAAATGTTATGCCACTTTTGACAAATTGATAGGTGGTAAGATAATTGCGAGTTATAACAAATGCTTTTTCAAATACCGCCGATAAATCTCACAACGCAAACTCACATTATTCTTTGAATTCCCCCGCAAAATCCCGGCACTCCGAAGGCGATAAAACGAGTCAGAATCGGGGCAAGGCTCGCCGCGCAGTACCTGTTGCATGGCTTGAAATAATGGCTCATCACGGTTCAGCAACGTGACAATGCGGCGTAAATGATCGCCATAAGTCCCTTCTTCGTGATCCGCTTTGCGGATAAATTCGTCTAACCTGAGCTTGTGGCTAACAATCTCATTTAAACCACAATGTACCAGATACGGTTGCCCACCCACTAATTGATGAAACTGCTTGATTTCTTTATTGTTTTTGAGTGGCATCCCATAACGTTGATTTAAATCGGCAACTTGTTTGGGGCTAAAATCTTCTAAGACTAATTTAGTCCCGACGTTAAACGGTGATTGATTTTGCTCTTTGATAAACAAGTAACTTTCGGTGGCATAAGCGATGGCTAACGTCAGCCGTGAACAAGGCCCATCAGGGTTCAGAGCACGATCATTATACCAAGTCCGTAGCATGGAAAAAATTTCGCGGCTAAATGGATAGTGAAATAAATAATCCGCTTCATCAATAGCCCATAACACCGGTTCCTCAATATTCGCTAAGATTTCATCCAGGAAATAATTTTCAAAATTACCACTGGCAGTGTAATCGCTGCTCCAACTTTGTTGGGGGGATATTTTCAGGCGTAGTTGCCTAGCTAACATTTGTGCAATTGCCAGAAAAAAAGTATCTGAACTCTGCAATTGAGGTTCAACCAATTTTTGGAAATCCGTTAATAAAACGCGCACCCCGGCGCAACGCGCTTGTTGTAAACCCCGGGCTAATAACGAGGTTTTGCCCACTTGCCGTGGGCCTTTCAGCAACACAATGCCATCGCGGCGTTTAATTGCGGTTTGAAAATCGGCATCGATTTGCCGTTCAACATAAAATTTGGAATCTAATGGCATAGCACCTCCACAGGGTTCGAGTGGTAATGGTTTGTCAGGGGGTGGCGTTTTCTCTCGTAAGCGTTTTATCCAAGCTTGGGCGACAACTTGGTTAATTTGTTTAAATTCACGCCATTTTTTTAATAAAGGCTCAAACCGAGTTGCCAAGCCTGTATTCAGCATCACTTCAGGCTTATAACCCGCTGTCGCTAATCCGATGATACGATGCGTTTTGTAATGATAAATTAGTCCACCACTTTGTCCTTGTCCTTTCACAGCATCGTTTTCGATTTTATTATCGGTACGGAAACCGGAGATATTACCAACGAAGGTTTTGATTTGGGTATTCTCCGGCTTATGCCCGGCTGGATAACCCACCGCGACGATTTCATCGGTGATATGTTCATCTGAAACGATGCCCAAAGGTAGATAATGATTGGGCTGATAATCAATTTTTAACACTGCGATATCGTATTCGGAATCTCGCAACGATTTTCGTTGATCAAGCTGCCATCAAAATGCGTTTTGACATAAATATCGTCTGGGGCTTCAGACACTCAGTTTGTAGTAGGCGCTTTAGCACTGTTTGTAGTAGGCGCTTTAGCGCCTAAGTGTTTGTAGTAAGCGCTTTAGCACTGTTTGTAGTAGGCGCTTTAGCGCCTAAGTTTGTAAGAGGCGCTTTTTTGCGTTTGTAGTAGGCGCTTTAGCGCCTAAGTGTAGTAAGCGCGTCAGCGCCTAAGTGTTTGTACTAAGGGATGAGCGTGAAAATAATATACCCATAGACAAACAAAGTTTTTTTTAACTGTTTCATTTTGTGTGGGTATTTTAGCCACAACTCCCTTAGTAGTGTTTGTAGTGTTTGTAGTGTTTGTAGTGTTTGTAGTAGGCTTGTAACCGCCTTAACGAAATTAAGTACTTAGGCGCTAAAGCGCCTACTACTAACGCAAGGCGCTAAAGCGCCTACTACTAACGCAAGGCGCTAAAGCGCCTACTACTAACGCACGCAGCGCCTACTAATAAGCCTATTGATAAAGCGGAGACTAAAACTATTAATAGGCTGAATAGTAACAACTTTTTTTTGGGCATCATTTTTTCCTTAGTCTGGTACCTTGTCATTATCCCTAGCGGACAACAGTGGCCTTGTTAGAAATCCGATTTTTCCAAAAAATCGGATTTCTTTTAGTCTAAGTGAGACTGAATTCGCCATGACTCCAGTCTGCACTCTTTATTCCTCTTCTTTTATAGAAGGTACGTTGCCGTTATGGATATTCCGATACATTTGCAGATAGGCATCATATTTTTTGTTAGTTTGAACAATTGCAAGTTGGGTGTCTTGTAAGTCTCTTTCCATAACCCCAATTAGTTCTTTCAGGGATATCAGTTCATCCACGGATGGATTATTTTCATCATGTTTATCACTTTCCTCTAGGGCTTTGAGTTGAAGTGTCATGTCGTCAAGATCCATCTTGATAAATTGGATTAAATCAACCAGCGAGTTTAGTCTTTGGGCACGAGCTATTTCAATATCGTGTTCCGTCTTAAAGCGATCCGAAAAACGATCCCAAAACAGACAAATTCCTTCCCACCGATGGCATAGATCATCTTTAGAGTTCACTACCCCATCTTGATTGATATCAAGCGGACAACCTATCGGCCCAACGCCTTGAGTGATTTCTAACGAAGTATTGTGTGGACAAGCATCACGATAATCTGGCACGTTATCAAAGTCGCTGTCTTTTGGACAGTCTTTCTTAGCACCGTCTGCCGAGAGACACTTCATATCAACTGGGCAACCGTCTGAGCTAACGCCTTTAGCAATTTCTAATCGAATATTGTATCGGCACTTATCTCGGTAATCTGGTACCCCATCTTCATCGTTATCTATTGGGCAACCTTTTTTAGGGCCGTCTTCGTAGACACCATTGGCGAGTTCTTTAGGAATATTATGAGGACACTTATCTTCTTGGTTAGGAATGCTGTCATGATCTGAATCGATGCGCCTTTGTTTGAGAGCCGGTTCAATTTCTATGTCTAAATCAATATGGACAAGAGCAGGCATATAATGTCTCGCCGGACAAAAAATCGCGTGTTCACCTTTCTTGAGCTCGGTACAATCAAGTATCCCATTCTGATCGGTATCAAGTGGACAACCCTGTGAATCGATAACACCTTTGGAAACTTCTAAAGGCGTGTTATGTGGACAGTGATCAAGATAATCGGCTACCTTATCGCCGTCGCTATCTAGCGGGCAACCTTTTTTAGGCCCGGTTTGATGAACTTTATTTTGGGTATGTAAATTTTGGCACTTATCTTCTTGATTGGGGATGCCATCATTATCTAAATCATCAAGTGGACAACCTGACGAGCTCACACCCATTGCGATTTCCAAGCGGGTATTGTCTGGGCAATCGTCACGATAATCCGGTACACTGTCCTTATCAGCATCGCTTGGACAACCTGACGAACTCACACCTGTTGCGATTTCCAAGTAGGTATTGTCTGGGCAATCGTCACGATAATCCGGTACACTGTCATCATATGCATCGATTGGACAACCTGACGAACTCACACCCTTTGCGATTTCCAAGTGGGTATTGTCTGGGCAAATGTCACGATAATCAGGTACACCATCTTTATCGTTATCTATCGGGCAGCCTTTTTTAGGGCCGTCTTCGTAGATGCCATTGGCGAGTTCTTTAGGAATATTATGAGGACACCTATCTTCTTGGTTAGGAATGCCATCATTATCTGAATCGATGTGCAATTTGGGTGGGGCAATCTCTTCTGAATCAAGATGGACAGCAGCCACTTTATGCGATACCACTACCTTAGAAAAATAAATCGTTTCATCACCTGCGATTTTAAAGATAGTATTGTCTGGGCAATCGTCACGATAATCCGGTACACTGTCCTTATCAGCATCGCTTGGACAACCTGACGAACTCACCCCCTTTGCGATTTCCAAGTGGGTATTGTGTGGGCAATCGTCACAATAATCCGGTACAGTGTCATTATCTGAATCCTGATAACTTAACCAGCCTATTGATAAAGCCGAGACTAAAACTATTAATAGGCGGAATAGTAAGAACTTTTTTTTGGGCATCATTTTTTCCTTGAAAATGGCGAATGGCAATAGTGAGCAGAAGAGTTTTTGCGTTATCCTTTTTTTTAAACATCTTTTACTTGATGATCACGTTTTTGAGGGTTAGTGCAAGATATCGCCTGGGGATAAATCCCCAGGCTTAAAGCTTAAGTCTGCTAAAGCAGACTAACGTCCCCCCGGCGCGTGGGCAGTGCCCTGATACACACTTGAGCTTTGAGTCATGAGCCCCCGCTACTGGCGTTCGTTCCAAACTTGATCATCGAGTTTTATGTTTTTTATAAGGCATCATAAATTGTAGACTTATTATGAAAAAAGGCAATGCCGCAAAATTCGGCAGAAAAGCCACTTTGCTGAAGGAAAAATCAATAACTTAGGAGCGATTACTGCCTGATTTTGCGCTATTGCGAAAAACTATTTTTCATTAACTTGTGCAGTCTATTTATCCTATAAATTATTTGTGGTTGTTGTTTTAACAGGAATATATTAAAAAACAATATGTTAGATAACTTATGCAAAAAATGTTCCGAACACGATTGGGCGAATGGGGGAATATAGTTGCCCAGAAAAGTTTCGCGCCAAACCTGCCAAGTTTGCCAAACGAGTGCCACGCGCCGCTAATATATCGGATAATGATTGTAGCATGCCTCTTGATTGGTGCTGATATGAATAATCGGATGAATTTACGGTGCGTGGTAGTAGTCATAGGTAACGTGAGTTCGACTTTATTTTTCAATAAGTTATATAAATATTATGTTAATCAATTAGTTGATTATAATTAATTGATTAAAAACACATTTTTATATGAGATACCCTTAGCATTAATACGTGAATAATCCTTATTTGTGGGCCATCAACTGGAAGAAGTAAGTACAGCTTATGTTTTTTTTAACTGATTGATAATTAAGTCATTATAAGTAAATAATTGATATAAGTAATAAATTTATAAGCCATTGATATTTAAAGTCGAACTCACGTAGGTAAGTACAACTCAGGCGTTCGTTTTGATTAGCCTTGCCAAAAGACACCAAGAGGGCCGACGTGTTGTCCAATTAAGTCGGGCGCTTCGTTAAATCCGCTAAACGTAGTCATTCGCTACGCGAGATCATTCTTAGTACTTATTAATGAATGAGTTGGAATGGCCCACAATTCGTTAAATCCGCTAATCAGTTGTATTAGTCATATGTAAGTACAACTTCTTAGGCGTTTCGATTCGATTAGCCTTGCCAAGGATATCAAGACGGCCGACGTGTTGTCCAATTAAGTTAGGCGTTTCGATTAGCCTTGCCAAAGGACACCAAGAGGGCCGACGTGTTGTCCAATTAAGTCGGGCGCTTCGTTAAATCCGCTAAACGTAGTAATTCGCTACGCGAGATCATCCTTAGTACTTATTAATGAATGAGTTGGAATGGCCCACAATTCGTTAAATCCGCTAATCAGTTGTATTAGTCATATGTAAGTACAACTTCTTAGGCGTTTCGATTCGATTAGCCTTGCCAAGGATATCAAGACGGCCGATGTGTTGTCCAATTAAGTCGGGCGTTGAGTGATATCCGCTAAACGTAGTCATTCGCGGAGCGAGATCATCCTAAGTACTTATCAATGAATGAGTTGGAATGGCCCACAATTTGTTAAATCCGCTAATCAGTTGTACTAAGTTGTACTATACTGTCCACCGTTACAATTTGCGCTTTGGCCTTTTGGAAAAATCCCCGAGCGAGGTTAGTCACCTTTAGGTGACTTGAGCTTTCAGACAACTGCTTTAGCTGTTGGCTTAAACGTAGTAATTCGCTACGCGATATCATCCTAAGTACTTATTAATGAATGAGTTGGAATGGCCCACAATTCGTGAAATCCGCTAATCAGTTGTATTAGTCATCTGTAAGTACAACTTCTTAGGCGTTTCGATTCGATTAGCCTTGCCAAGGACATCAAGACTTTGAGGTGTTGTCCAATTAAGTTAGGCGTTGAGTGATATCCGCTAAACGTAGTAATTCGCGGAGCGAGATCATCCTAAGTACTTATCAATGAATGAGTTGGAATGGCCCACAATTTGTTAAATCCGCTAATCAGTTGTACTAGTCATATGTAAGTACAACTCAGGCGTTCGTTTTGATTAGCCTTGCCAAAGGACACCAAGACGGCCGAGGTGTTGTCCAATTAAGTCGGGCGTTGAGTGATATCCGCTAAACGTAGTAATTCGCGGAGCGAGATCATCCTAAGTACTTATCAATGAATGAGTTGGAATGGCCCACAATTCGTTAAATCCGCTAATCAGTTGTACTAAGTTGTACTAGTGCAGTAAAGCGGAAGTTTCGAGACCACTTTAGCCAACGGCTAAAGCCGTCGTCTAAAAGCTCAAGTAGGCTAAAGCCTACTGAACCTCTTGTAGTGCCCTGAGACGTACTTTGGCGGGAAGACAAACTACGTTCATAGCGAAGCGAGATAACAGTCGAAAGCGGTTGGCTGAGGTGGTATCGGGATTTCTGCTTTCTTGCACTAGTCATATGTAAGTACAAATCAGGCGTTCGATTAGCCTTGCCAAAGGACATCAAGACTTTGAGGTGTTGTCCAATTAAGTCGGGCGTTTCGTTAAATCCGCTAAACGTAGTCATTCGCTACGCGAGATCATCCTTAGTACTTATTAATGAATGAGTTGGAATGGCCCACAATTCGTGAAATCCGCTAATCAGTTGTACTAGTCATATGTAAGTACAACTTCTTAGGCGTTTCGATTCGACTAGCCTTGCCAAAGGACACCAAGACGGCCGATGTGTTGTCCAATTAAGTCGGGCGTTTCGTTAAATCCGCTAAACGTAGTCATTCGCGGAGCGAGATCATCCTTAGTACTTATTAATGAATGAGTTGGAATGGCCCACAATTCGTGAAATCCGCTAATCAGTTGTATTAGTCATCTGTAAGTACAACTTCTTAGGCGTTTCGATTCGATTAGCCTTGCCAAAAGACACCAAGACGGCCGACGTGTTGTCCAATTAAGTCAGGCGTTGAGTGATATCCGCTAAACGTAGTAATTCGCGGAGCGAGATCATCCTAAATACTTATCTATCAATGAGCCCCAATGGCCCACAATTCGTGAAATCCGCTAATCAGTTGTACTAAGTTGTACTATACTGTCCACCGTTACAATTTGCGCTTTGGCCTTTTGGAAAAATCCCCGAGCGAGGTTAGTCACCTTTAGGTGACTTGAGCTTTCAGTGTTGGCTTAAACGTAGTAATTCGCTACGCGAGATCATCCTAAGTACTTATTAATGAATGAGTTGGAATGGCCCACAATTTGTTAAATCCGCTAATCAGTTGTACTAAGTTGTACTATACTGTCCACCGTTACAATTTGCGCTTTGGCCTTTTGGAAAAATCCCCGAGCGAGGTTAGTCACCTTTAGGTGACTTGAGCTTTCAGTGTTGGC
>Ga0190344_1000388_pt1 | contig 22664 bp, 18 predicted proteins | sample 48721323_MG_FD_161662 | JGI IMG/M metagenome (GOLD analysis project Ga0190344, IMG submission 161662) | Hydrothermal vent microbial mat bacterial communities from Southern Trench, Guaymas Basin, Mexico - 4872-13-2-3_MG | ecosystem: Environmental > Aquatic > Marine > Hydrothermal vents >... | reverse complement strand
GCCAGCATTCGCTGGCTCTTTCTTTGTTTTCCGCACATTTTCGTGAGGTCTTGATAGAAACCTTATTTTCCAATTTCCTCAACAATCTCTTCCTCGTTCAGTATATGTATCGCTTTCTGACAATCCTCAATGGCCGTACTCAGGATGCGTTGGTACTCTTGGGCGTTGATGTTGTAAAGGGTTACTTGATTCATGAAGCGGATGGAGTAGGGTTCGGTGGGGTCGAGGAAGGATAAATCGCTCATATCCATGATCTGCATTAAATAGTCTATATGCCGATTTTGGACATAGTGCAGTAGCCAATCCTCGCTTTTAGCCAATACTTCATAGCTTTGGTTGACCGAGAGAAGTGCGAAGTGTATTTCGATATCCGAAGCGGGTTTTTGATCGCTGTAGAAAAACGTTGGTTGAAATGTGGCAATACTGAGCAGAGCTTTGATTAGATGTCCCCTGATTTCTTCGGTAGACTGTCTGGCGCCGACGGCTTCTACCAGCCCGGTGATAGCCTCAATTTTCTCTTCGTAGAACTCGGCTGTCTCTTTGAGTAACTCCACATCCTGTACAAGGTTCTCTTTAAGGTGGGTGAGATATTTTTCCTCCCGCTCTCGCTCTTCGGCAGCACTGCTCCATTGTTCAATCAGAAAGGCAAGCATTACACCGCTAAAGACCACTGCCAACTCGATGGCGAAGCGGAGAATGTCGGTGCGGGTAATACTTGCCTTATCTTTGGCTGCCATTGCCGAATCCTTTTGGAAAACTATCGGGGTAAAGCCCGCTAGTTGCTTTTCGGGGCGTTGAGCAGGTCGTTCTTCAACAGGAAACGCTTGATCTTCTTCGTCGAGGTTTTGGGGAACTCCTCATCGCGGAGGTGGAAGCTCTTGATGTGCTTGTACGAGGCGAGCTGGTCGTTGGCACGCCCGACCTCCCGGCGGATGGTCTCGCGAATCTTCGTATCGGTCAGCTCATAGCCCCGGTCGGCGGCGTTCAGCTCGAAGTACTCGAAGTCGGGATGGACGAAGAGGACGACATCCTCGCGGCTGGAGCCTTCCTGCTTCCGCCCCATCGCCACGCACTCGGCAACGAAGGGGCTGCGTCCTGCAATTTCTTCAATCTCTTCGGGATAGACGTTCTTGCCCGCTGCGGTAACGATGACGTTCTTGCTCCGCCCACTAACGCGTACGTGGCCGTCAGTGCCGATCCAGCCGATGTCCCCGGTGCGGAACCACTTGCCCCGGATACTGTCCGGCATCTCCTCAACCCCTGGGGCGGCGATGTAGTGCAGCACCTTGCTGTGCTGGGGATTCTCTGGAATCGGATGTTCGATGAAGACCGCCTCGTTGGCGGTGGGGTTGTCCAGATAGCCGGGCATGACCTGAGGTCCCCGGAAGAGCAGCTCGCCGTGTCCATCTTCGTCGGGCTTGTACACCATCGCCTCGGTTCCCCAGAGGCAGGGACCGATGGTCTCTGGCTTGGCGAGCTTGAAGTCGGGATGGTTGCAGTTGGTTACTGGCGAGGTTTCGGTCAGCCCATAGCCCTGAGTCAGCAGCATTCCCAGATTCTCGAAACCCTTTGCCACATTGGGGTCGAGGGGAGCAGCACCAGAGACCATCAGGCGCAGCTTCGACAGCCCTGCTTTCTCTCGCAAACCAGCGAAGACCTTCCGTCCCCAGGTGGCATGGAGGACTGCCCGTCCAGCCTTGACCATTCCCAGCATGGTGTTGAAGGCGGCTCGCTTGACAGCCTTCTGCTTTTTCACGGCGTTGTGGATACCAGCGAGGATCTTCTCAAATAGCAGTGGCACACCGAAGATGACCGTCCCGTCGCCATCACGGATGTCGGCGATGATCTCCCGACTCTTCAGGCTGCGGGTGTACATTACCGCCGCCCCACTGTACATCGGCATCAGCATTCCGGCGGTACACTCAAAGGTATGGAAGAGCGGCAGTACGGAGACAAAGGTGTCGCTGGTGTTAAATGCACCCACGTGCTGCACCTGCTTGACGTTGATGACGACGTTGCGGTGGAGCAGGCGCACAGCCTTGCTCTTGCCCGTGGTGCCGGAGGTGAAGAGGATAGCAAGGGTATCCTCGGCATCGGGCTTTGTCGGCGGTTCCTCGGCATCGGGAGCCTGGGTGTCGGGATGAAGGATGTCCCAGGCATCTATGTCTATGACCTGCTCCAGGTCGGAGAGGTCGTCGAGTTTCTCCTCCACATCGGCGGCGATGTTCTCCGCAGCAATCAGCACCTTCGCCTTGCTCGCCCGGAGGATATGCCCGTACTCGACCTCGGTGAGAAGGTGATCCACCGGAACCACCACGGCACCGTTATAGACGATTCCGCAATAACAGACCCCCCAGCCCGGCTTGTTTGGAGAGAGCAGTGCCACCCGGTCGCCCTTGCCGATACCCAGGGAGCGGAGGTGGGCATTGACCGCCGCCACCTTCCGGGAGAACTCCCGCCCGTTGATAACCTTGATTTCGTCATCATAACGACCCTTGAACATGGGGAGGTCGGGGAACTTCTCGCCACGACGGCGAGCCAGCTCGGCGACGGTGGTGGGGTATTCATTGATCTGTGGGCTGAGGTCGTTTTCCGGCATGGATGACTCCTGGAGGGGATGTTTATAAGAGCTGATGTGCGGGATGGTGAATGCAGTTCTGTTGTAATGGTAGGTGTGTAGCCTTTTAGCAGACCGATCTAAAGGTTGGTTCCTGCGATACCATGCACGGATTATCTGCAGACAAGGGGCTTTAGCCCCTTGCGGGGTTGGAGTAATCGTAAATATCAGCAAGGGGTTGAAACCCCTTGTCTCAACCCCTCGTGGAGGTGAGCGTTATTTAACCAAAACGGTTGGTCGCGAAAGTGTGATGCAACGCACTGCGGCAGCATGATGCTGCACCCAAAACTGACCTTCGGTCAGAAAACCTTGATAAACCCTACTCGTTAAGCGGTGTATGTAAGCGAACGAAGAAAGTGGGCGACCCCAAGGGGTTCTGGGCGAAGCCCAGTCTTGTGTCCAGCTTCAAGCTGGTGATGCAACGCACCGCGTTGCTAGCTGTTCCAGCGGTTTGCCATCAGGTGGAAACGACCGATGGCGATTCCGGTAAACGCCACGGTGAGGATGGAGATGACGGTCATATCGATGAAGAAGGTGTACTCGTAGTGGTGAAGCATCAGCCCGCGGAAGAGGTCAACGGCGTAGGCAATGGGGTTGGCGCGGGCGAGGAGGTACGCCCAGCGTGGGAGGTTCTTCAGGGGGAACATCGCGCCAGAGGCGAGGAACATCGGCATGATGGCGAAGTTCATCACCGCGCTGAAGCCCTCGTAGCTTTTCACCCAGCTGGCGATGATCACGCCGAGGGCGGCGAGCATCATCCCGACGATGAAGCTGGCGATGAGGATCCAGAGGATGTTGTACCAGAGCAGGGAGATGCTGAGGAAGATGACCAGGGCGATGGCGATGCTGCCCTGGATGGTGGAGATAACCGCTCCGCCGAGCATCTTGCCAACGACAATGGAGCTGCGGGAGATCGGTGCGGCGAGCATCTCTTTGAGCAGCCCGAAGTCGCGATCCCAGATGATCGAGATTGCCGAGACCGTGGAGGTGAAGAGGATGGTCATCACCACCATGCCGGGAAAAATGTACTCGATGTAGGAGAGTCCGCCGATTGACTCGAAGTTCGGTGAGATGCCGATTCCGAGGATGAAGAGCCAGACTATCGGACGCGCCACCGAGGCGGCTACACGGGGGACATCGCGGAAGTAGCGTTTGAACTCACGGAGCCAGACGGCGTAAACGACGCTTCCCTGAATCATCGCCCCACCTTCTTTGCCTGAGCCTGATGAACCTCGCGCCAGGCTCCGCCGCCGGTAACCTCGGCGTCGCGCAGACCATGTCCGGTCAGGGAGAGGAAGACCTCCTCCAGCTTTGGCTCAACGACCTCTACCTGCTTCACCAAACCGCCGAGCTTGCCCAGCTCCTCGGCAAGGAACTCGCCGGGAGAGTCAACGACCAGAGAGACTGTGTCGACCTTCACGATGGGGAGAAGCCCCGTGGAGGACATAATCCGCCGGGCGGTCTCCTCCGGTTCGGCGCAGCGCAGCTTCAACAGGCTTCCGCCGAGGGAGGCTCGCAGGGTCGCCGGAGTATCGCAGGCAACCAGCTTTCCCTGATCAATGATTCCCACCCGGTGGAACTGCTCCGCCTCTTCCAGTTGATGGGTAGTAACAAAGATGGTTGTGCCATCGTTGGCGGCGGTGTTGATAAGGTATTCCCAGATTCGGCGACGATTCTGCACATCCAGTCCCAGGGTTGGTTCGTCAAGGAAGAGGACATTGGGTCTGTGGAGCAGGGCGCGGACGATCTCCAGCCGCCGCCGCATTCCGCCAGAGAGTTTCGCCGCAAGGGTTTTTCTCCGCTCGGTCAGCTCGGACAGCTTCAGCATTTTAGCGATTCGCCGCCGCCGTTTCGCGCGATTGGTCAGACCGTAGATCCGGGCGTGGAAGTCCAGGTTCTCCTCCACGGTGAGCTTGGTATCCAGCGTGGAGTCCTGAAAGACGATACCGATCTCCCGGCGTACTGCGTTTGGGGCTTTGGTAACGCTGTGGTCGCTGATCCAGGCTTCTCCGCTGGTTGGGCGGGTGAGAGTGGTTAGCATGGAAATGGTAGTCGTCTTGCCGGCTCCATTGGGACCGAGGAAGCCGAAGACCTCGCCCCGTGCCACAGTAAAGCTCACCCCGTCCACGGCGGTGAGGTCGCCGTAGCGCATGACCAGCTTTTCAGCCCTGATGGCAGCTTCGCTCAATGTCCTCGCATTTTTATTCTTAAGGTTGCAGACCGACACGCCATTATAGAATACACCGCCGGACGGTGGCAAAGAAAGTGAACCTTCTTGATACTGGCTGCGTATTTAGTTTATAATAGGGGTGAGTGTAAGCAAACGAGACGAGACTGTTACAATGGAACTTTTGAAGGGATAATCACTTAACAGTGTACCTGTTGTAAGCTATGGCTATTATTCTAGTTATAGGCTTTTATTGGCGACCGGAGCGGGCAAGCTCAAGGTTTTCTTGGCGAAGCCCAGCTCTGTGATGCAACGCATTGCGTTGCCAGCCTCAGACTGCCGCCACCGCCTGCATTTTAGCCGGATTACGGTTTGGGTACAATTCATGCCGTTGCTGCTCCGCTGGTCCAGTTTTAAGTGATTATCCCAAGCATAGTCATGCAAGGTCTCAGCCAAGTAATTTCCCCTTCGTGAATCCATCAGCGCAGTCATAACGGTAAATCATAGAGGTAAGCAATCATAAGGAAAGACGAGATACTCTAAAATGAACCTTGACAACACTGCGATAATCAGTTCATAATGCTAGTGGAACATTGTGAGCATTAAGTGATAGTCAACTGAGTGACCCCCCCAAAAAAAGGAGAATAAGGATGACTAAGGTTGACCTGATGGTTCTCGGACTTCTCTCCGAGGAATCTATGCACGGTTACCAGCTCAAGGTGGTGTTGGAGAGCAATCACACCCGCCTCTGGAGCGAGGTTTCCACCGGACACCTGTACTATACTCTAAAGAAGCTGAAGAAGGACGGTTTCGTTACCGAGAAGGAAACCCGTGTCGGTAAGCGTCCGCCGCGCCAGGTTTATACCATCACCGATGGTGGGCGTAACGCGCTGAAGAACGGGCTGGACAACCTCGACGTACACACCCAGCGGCTCTACTTCTCACTGGACATCGTGATCGGCTTCTCCCGTAACCTCAACATCCCAAAGGGCAAACTCTACGAGCTGCTGGAACGGCGCAAAGACTCCGTTACCGACGAGATGGCGGAGCTGAAGGATGCCTGGAAGGTCATGGTTAAGGAGGGACTCTCCCTCTCTGAGTACATGGTTTACGAACACCGGATGTCCCTGCTCAACGGCGAGCTGAAGTGGCTCAAGTGGGCGATGACCGTGTCAAAGGATGCCAACTCCAAGACGCTTCAGGGTACGACCTACGAAAAAGACGGTCCCTACGCCCTTCCGTAGCGACTGGCAGATAGGTATGAGAACAAACAAAACGACGAGTCATTACGACCCGTCGTTTTGTTATGTGGTGTATGAGGGTTGACATCTCAGTTTAACGGTTAGCTACCTAAGCGTAGGGCTGGGGATTGCTCCATCGGCAAAGATTCCCGCCGCTTACCGGCTACGGTGGGTATTCCCTAGTTCCCCGATCCGTAGCACAGTACCTGTTCTTCGCTCAGGCTCGTGTTTACCCGGAAGATGTTAAACACCTCAATCGAGCCGTACTGCTCCTCACCCATCCCCAGGCGGAACTCGCGGCTGCCGCTGCTGACTGGCAGCCTGACCGTGGTGTGGAAGAATCCCCCCTCGTCGGTCTCGATGGAGAGGTATTCGGTCTCTTTGCCCTGCACGATGAGCTTCAGGTATCCGGGGGCGAGCTGCCGTCCCCATAGCTCGACGCTGTACTCCCCAGTCTGGAGTTCCGCTGTTAGTCCGTCCAGCCGAATTCGCCGGGTCATGAAGACCTGAGTCAGATGCAGTCCGTTCATGCCATCGTGTTCGCTGTAAACGATCCCCATTCCGGCGTAGTTGAAGTCGGGATCGAGGATGTTCTCCCGGTGGGGCGGTGAGTTCATCAGCCCCTCGAAGAGTCCATCGGTCAGGGTACGCCAGTTGTAAGCCGCGCTGGTGTATTCGCTGCCGATGTTCTCACCGACCCAGACCTCGCTCAACCCCTCCTCTGCCACTCGGAGCAGTGGAGTTTCTCGCTCTGGTAGCGGTGAGTAGTGACTGAAGTAGTCCAGAGAAATCATTTCCCAGGAGTGTCCACGGGCCGCCTGAACCAGCAGGGGATCACTCGCCAGCACGGGAGATCCGTACTCCTGACGAACCTCGTTGACAAGGCTAAAGAGGTAATCCTCTGCCTCGACCTCTCCGGTAAAGGCGCAGAGACCGGAGGAGACCATGAAGAGGAGTATGAAACCGATGATGGGGAGGCGAAGTTGTTTCATGTTAATCTCGAATCGGTTAGGTTAGAAGGGCCACTGGGCGAACCAGCGGTCGTTGAGGCTAAAGATAGCGACAGAATGATCCACCGTCTCTGGTTCTCCACCATCGTCCACAGCAACCAGCTCAACACCGACCATATAGACGATCAGATCGGGGTTACCTTCAGCGGGGGCGGCGTCGGTTACGGTGAGGTTGTTCCACTCCAGCAGAGCGGTTCCATCCTTAGAGAGTTCAGCCCAGCCCAGCTCAAAGAGTTCCAGGTCTGCGGCCTGCTGCTCCCGTGCTGCCACCTGTTCTTCATCGGTCAGACCAAGCTCCCCGGCAACCACAGAGATGTCCTGGAAGCAGAGGTTCATCACGGTTTTTCTATCCATCTCTCCGATGGCGGTAAAGAGCTTATCTGCGGTTTCGATAGCCATAGCCTCATCGGTAACCTCTGCTTCGACGGGGAGAGCGGTTTCTTCGATCGACTCGATGGCAGTATCGTCAATTTCTTCAACAGGTTCCTCGCTACAGGCAACCACAAAGAGCAAGCTGAGGAGTAGTGCGATGGTCAGGAGGTGTTTCATCGGTTTCCTCTAGTTAGAGTAGTAGTGCGGGGTGATGGTTTCAGTGGGATGTAGCTTTGCGGTAGTTCAAAAGGGCAATCGTACATACAGCAACTTGCTGTTCAGATAGTGAACCTCGCCGGACTTCTCCATAGTTACCGGTGCATCACCGTTTTTTGACATTAACAATTCGACATCAACTCCGTAGACAACCAGATAAAACTCGCCGCCAGCGGGAGAGGTAACACCCGTTACCTCGTGATTCCAGTCCAGCAGCTCAGTTCCTGCCTCGGTGAGTTTTGCCCAGTCCCGCTCAAAGAGTTCCAGGTCGGCGGATCGCCACTCCTCGGCGAGGAGTTGCTCCTCTTCGTTGAATTGTTTCTCTTCCATAATGATATCAAAGGGAGGAAAACTAAGCTCCATCGCCGTTTTCCGATCTCCTTCGGCAACTGCGGTGTAGAACCTGTCCACAATTTCACCCACCATTACCACATCGCTAAACTCTTCTCCGGCGGGTGCGGCGATTTCTTCTGCCTCTTCAACAGTTTCGATGGAGTCATCACCGACCACCTCGGTACCCTCTTCCTCGCCACAGGCAATCACAAAGAACAGGCTGAGGAGCAGCGCAATGGTCAGTAAGTACCTCATAGGTTCTCTTTCGTTGAAAGTGATGATTCCTGAATGGTACAAAACGAATCAGAACTCCAATGGTAGCAGGTGGGTTTAGAGATTGCAAGAAAGCCAGCCCCGATGATCGATGGGGCTGGCTGGTTGTTTAGCAGGTAAAGGTGCTACTTACCGAGGAGCTTCAGGGTTACCTCGGCCCCGCGACGACCGGAGAGGAGCATCGCGCCGAAAGTCGGTCCCATCCGGGTCAGACCGTGGAAGGAGGCAACGCTCATCCCGATGGCTACCAGACCAGGATAAACCTCGCCAGTGTATTCCACAATCTCGTCCTCAGAGCGTTCGATCCACATCGGCTGCTCTTTCTTCAGTTTCATCAGGTCGCGCTTTGCTAGCAACTGCATAACCCCGGCCTCATGACCGGTGTCGTCGATGACAATCTTCGTCTCCAGGCAGACCGGATCGAGGGTGTTCAGTCCACGGGGGATGTAATCCAGCGCGGTCCAGTTGATCACCACGCCGCCCATCCGGGCGTCTTGCAGGTCGCCACCAACGCCGGGAGTTTTGCCCCGCAGAACCACGTCGTAAACCGTGGTACAGTTGAGGACTCCCACGCCGACCTCGTAGGCGGCACTGATAAAGCGAGAGACGTTAGCCGGAGCTGGGGAGACGCAGAGTCCCTTCTCCACCTCGCGGTAGGGGATGTTGAACTCATCAAGAATCTTATCGGCTGGCGAGCGGTAGGTCAGCGGAGCCATAAAGTAGCCGCCGGTCCAGAAGCCGCCGCCGAGGTGGGGGTTGCGCTCGATAATCAGCGTCTTGACCCCGGCCTTCGCCAGGTCGTGGGCGCAGATCAGTCCGGCAGGACCGCCGCCGACGATGATCACGTCGCTCTCGGTGTACTCGTCCATGAAGCGAGACCACTCGTTGACAATTGCCCGAGTAATCTCTTTCTCGCCTACTGGTGAGAAGATAGCCATGTTACCTCCGGTGGTAGGGGTATTTTCCTATGAACTGTTTGCGAGGTAGAGTTTGTTGAAAAGTCGCCGCTTATCGGCGCGGGTCAGGTTCGCAACAGTTCTGAGATCAACTGACAGCGGTTTTCTGTCGTAATTTTCAGTGATGCTTGGTATAGAAAACTCCCCGCCTAATTTACCTGTTGATTTTAAGTCCGACCGACTAAAGACCGCCCGTCCGACCGATGGGGAAGAACAAGGGCGTGATGATACTATCTGATGGTGAGATACACAAGATAGCTTTGTCGATGTTGCGGGGACAGATGAAGGGTTGGTTGAGAGACTCCCTCCCGCCGTTTGGGGGGAAGGAGAACGTCAACATGGTGTTCGCTCCTGCCAGCAATTGCGAAGGTCGACGTACCGCGTGTCCCAAAATCGCAATGGCTGTGGTAAGATTGCTCCACTTAGGAAGCTGCTTACCGAAGATCATCGCAAGGAGACTCTCCCCATGGGCGACCATCACATTCTTGTCATCAATCCTGGCTCGACCTCCACCAAAATCGCTATCTATCACAACGAAGAGGAAACCCACGAGACCACGATCGAGCATTCCAAGCTCGACCTGGAGGGCTTTCAGCGAATCTGGGAGCAGTACGCCTTCCGCAAGCGGATCATCCTGGAGTTCCTCGACGAGCTGGGCTTCGATCCCAAGCAGCTCTCCGCCGTGGTCGGGCGGGGCGGTCTCTTCCAGCCGGTCATCTCCGGAACCTACAAGGTCAACCAGCAAATGATTCAGGACGGTCGCATCGGCTTTCAGGGCGAACACGCCAGCAACCTCGGTTGCGTTCTGGCATACGGCATCGCCTGGGATCTCGGCGTTCCCAGCTACATCGTTGACCCGCCTTCGGTGGACGAGTTCCCCCCGATAGCCCGACTCTCCGGTATGCCGCAGTTCCCCCGCGAGAGCCTCTTCCACGCCCTCAATGTCAAGGCAACGGCGCGAAGAGCCGCCGCCGACCTGGGTAAACCCCTCGACGAACTCAACCTGATTCTCGTCCACATGGGCGGCGGAATCAGCATCGTCGCCCTGGAGCGAGGGATGGCTATCGAGGCGCACAACGGTCTCTACGCCGGACCGTACACCCCGGAGCGCGCCGGAACCCTGCCCACCTTTCCGCTGATGGACTGGGTTTACAAAGAAGCGCAGAAGGGTACTCCCCTGCACGAGCTCAAGAAAGACTGCGTTGGCAAGGGCGGGCTGGTGGCGTACCTGGGGACGAACTCTGCCTACGAGGTAGAGAAGCGGGCGGTCAGCGGAGATACCGAGGCGAAGCGAATCTTCGACGGTCTCATCTACCAGATCGGCTACTACGTCGGTGCCGTCTCCGCAGCCCTGCGGGGGAAGGTGGATGCCGTCGTCCTCACCGGTGGCATGGCGTACGGCAAACCCACCGTTGCGGGCATCAGCGAGTGGGTGGACTGGATCGCCCCGGTAATGGTCTATCCGGGTCAGGATGAGATGGGAGCTTTGGCAATGGGCGGACTGCGCGTCCTGCGGGGCGAGGACGAAGCCCTGACTTATCCGACGAAGGTTGAAAGCGCGGGGTAGCCGGGAAGTGTGAATCAGCAGAGCTTCTCTGCTATAAAAATCGGGTCGACCAATTGAGGTCGACCCTTGTTGTATTTTTTGCGAAGGCTTATGCAATCCGCCCCTGCGGCTAGTCTTCTGGTAGTTGGCGTCTGCGCAGCTCCTCCGCCAGCTTCGCCGCCAGTTCTTTGATGCTCAGGTCGCCGAGGTTTCGCCGTCCCCGGGCGCGGAGGTTGACCGTTCCGGTTTCCTGCTCCCGACCACCAACGACGAGGAGGTAGTTCACGTGTGCGGTTTCGGCGTGGGCGACCTTGGCACCGAGCTTGTTGTTGCTGGTGTCCACGGTAACCCGCTTCAGCCCGGCGGCGTGGAGAGCCTGCTGCACCTCTTTGGCGTAGTCGTTCTGCGCGTCGCTGACCGGAAGAATCCGCACCTGCTCCGGTGCCATCCAGAGGGGGAACTTCCCGGCGAAATGTTCAATCAAAATGCCGATGAACCGCTCGAAGCTGCCGGTGATCGCCCGATGCACCATGACGACCTTGTGCCGCTTGCCGTCCTCGCCGACGTACTCCAGATTGAACCGCTCCGGGAAGTTGAAGTCCACCTGACAGGTCGAGGTCTGCCAGCGTCTCCCCAGGGCATCGGTAACGTGGATGTCGATCTTCGGACCGTAGAAGGCACCGCCGCCCTCGTCAACCTCGTACTCCAGCCCCTGACTTTCCAGAGCGTTGACCAGAGCCGCCGTGGCTTTTTCCCAGACGGCGTCCTCGCCCATGGCGTTATCGGGCTTCGTGGAGAGGTCGAAGGTCATCTTTAGCCCAAAGACTCCGAGAAGGTCCTGAGCGAAGCTGACTACACCGATGATTTCGTCCTCCAGCTGGTCGATGGTACAGAAGATGTGGGCATCGTCGATGGTGAAACCGCGCACCCGCATCATCCCGTGGAGTACCCCGGACATCTCGTTGCGATAGACCGTGCCGTACTCGTAGTAGCGAATCGGCAGCTCCCGGTAGGAGTGCAGCCCGTGCTTGAAAATCAGCACATGCCCCGGGCAGTTCATCGGTCTGATGGCATACTCGGAGTCGTCCCCCGCCAGTTTGGCGAAGAACATCTTATCTTTGTAATGCTCGTAATGACCGGAGATCTTCCACAGCTCGCTCTTAAACAGATGCGGCGTGGAGACCAGCTGATAGCCACGCTGCTGGTGCATTTCGTGACCAAGTTCCTCTATCTCGTGGCGAATCACCGCTCCGGCGGGATGATAAAGCACCATCCCCGGTCCGTGGTTCTCTGCTACGCTGAACAGCTCCATCTCCGCACCGATTTTGCGATGATCCCGCCGCTTCGCCTCTTCAATCCGCTCCAGATATTCGGTCAGCTGCTTCTTCTTCGGGAAGGATACTCCGTAGATCCGGGAGAGCATCGGTCGTTTTTCGTCGCCGCGCCAGTACGCCCCAGCAACGGAGAGCAGCTTGACCACGCCGATCTGCTTCGTCGAGGGCAGGTGCGGTCCTTTGCAGAGGTCAACGAAGTCGCCGCTCTGATAAAAGCTGATTTCCGCATCTTCGGGCAGGTCGTCAATCAGCTCGACCTTCAGGGTCTCGCCTCGTTCCTCCATCTCCTTGCGAGCGTCGGCGCGACTCATCACCCGCCGTTCCAGGGGCAGGTCGGCTTTAATCAGCTCGCGCATCTTGTTCTCGATGGCGGCGAGGTCGTCTTCGGTGAACGGCTTATCGGTGAGAAAGTCGTAGTAGAAGCCGTTGGAGATTGCCGGGCCGATACCAAAACGTACGTCGGGGTACAGCTCCCGCACCGCCGTTGCCAGCAGGTGCGCCGAGGTGTGCCAGTAGAACTCCGACCCCTCCGGGTCGTCGAACTTGACCAGGCGGAAGCCGTGTTCTCCCGACTCGATTGGTCTGTGCAGATCCCACAGCTCGTCGCCAAGCACCGCTCCGACCACGGAGCGAGCCAGTCCCGCAGAGATGCCCTCGGCAACCTCAATCGGCTTGACCCCGGCGGAGTATTCTTTGATCGCGCCGTCGGGCAGGCGCAGTTTTACGTTGTTGTCTGACATGGTAAATCCTTGTGTTTTTTGAAGTTGTTTCAAAGTTGAAAGAATCAGTGTAAGCTTGTGTCGTTGGTGTTAGCCCCTCACCCCGATCCGTGGACGAGTTCCTCCCCAGAGGGGAGAGGGGGTTAAGGGAGCGACCAGCGGGAGCGTGTCCGTGGGAGTAGAACCTAGAGTGATTATACTCATTCTCGCGAGACTAAAACACCCGCGACGCGGGTCGCGGGCGCGTCGGTAAGGCAATGTATATCAGGCAGTTGTGGCTGTGATAGTTAAAGGGAGAATTCTCAGAAAGGCGATGTAGCAATCTACCGAGCCACCGACCGCCAGAGCTGAAAATCCCAAAGCCACCTTAAATCCTTTTAGCAAATTTCAGAGTCGAGGAATGTTCCTCAGGTACAAGTATGCTAGAATATAGCCAGCTCGCCGATAAATGTCAAGAGACCTTTGAATAGCCTGTCTTCTAAATTGCACCAACCGTAAGGTTTTGACGTTAAGACAAGGGGTTTCAACCCCTTGGAAAAAATGAAGTACGTATCAAATCCACAAGGGGCTAAAGCCCCTTGTCTCTGACAAGGGGAATCAACATTCACCTAAAGGTCCTATGACACAAAAACTCGCGGTTATCTTCCTGTTCGTGCTTAGTCTCTCGACTATTGCCTTGCCTGCGGTCGAGCTGGAGGCTGCCTTCGACGGCGAGACGGTGAGCGGCACGGCGACGCTGACCCTGACCGCTGCTTCCGGCGACGAGCTGTGGCTCTATCTACCTGCCAATCGGGATGCCGACGAGGGCTTCCGTCAACCGGTGGAGGAGCTGTACCTCTTTGCGACGAACGAGGGCGGACGCTATCCCTTCAATCCAGCGATGGAGATTAGCTCCCTGACAGTGAATGACGAATCGATTGCCGACTATACTATCGATGGTATCAGGTTGCGGATTCCACTCATGGAGTCGCTGACCGTTGATGGGGCAATAACGGTAACGCTGGAGTTCAGCGTCAGAGTACCGGAGTTTCGCCAGCACTGGGGCAGCGGCGATGGCTACACGGTTCTGGCAGGCTGGCATCCTCAATCCTGGCCTATGGGCGAAGACGGCGAGTACCTCGACGCAGAAACGCTGCCCTGGGCGGTCTTTCCGGCGGCGTTAACCGATTACCACTGGCGACTGGATGTACCCGATGGCTGGTGGCTGGCAAATGGACGAAGCGATGACTTCAGTGAACAACGCTGTCGAGGGCTGGATCTGCTGCTGCTTACCGAAGAAAGCCTGAATGGCGTTGACGAGGAGATCTGGAGCGGGCAGGCAGTAAAGCTGATCGATCTTACCGCCGGAGCGGGGCGGAAGAGTAACAGTGAGATGGGCTTTGTCGATGCCCTGATGGGAGCCTCCGGTGCCGGAGACCTCCACCTGATTCGCGAGGGCTGGGACCGCTACTCCGACTGGTTCGGTCCGCTGGAGCGGGGACTGACCGTGGTCGCCTGCGACGCGCCGATCTATGGCGTGGAATGTTACGATGGTCTGCTGCTCCTCGGCGCACTGGATAAACCGCCGATAGTCCTGGCGGATAAGCTCATTTATCTTCGACAGTTAGCACTACAGTGGTTCTGGTCGGAGCAAGCGGTGGACAGTTTTGAGACTCCCTTCCTCAGCGAGGGGCTAGCCCACTGGGCAGCCCGGCGGGCATTGCTCGACATCAAGGGCGAAGGCAAAGACCTCATCCCGGTAGAGCTGCTGGGGATTGATCAGGACATCCTCTCCCGCACCCTGCGCCATGACTTTTTGTACTCCGGTCAGCACCAGCCAGCCCTGGCAGCGGCTAACCAGTTCAACCAGACCCTGACCTATCACATCGGAATCCGGGAGCAGGGCAGCCAGGCACTCATCGAGTGGAGCCGTCGCTGGAGCGAGGATGAGCTGACCACCGCGGTGCGGGAATACCTGCAAGGCGACCTGGCAACCATCGACGGGCTGTTCACCGCTCTGGCAAACCGGGTCGGTGGCGAGCCGACGCTGGAGCTGCTTACCGCCCTCGGTGGAGAGACCTCAGCTTATGTCGTTGGCGAGACCCTCCTGGAACCGAACGGGGTCGAGCCGCCGGGGTTCGAGTTCCGCATCCTCCCCGATGCCCTCGACCCGGAGGCGTGGACGCTCTTCTTTACTCCCTATCCCTGGGTAGAGCCGGACGGAAGCTGGACTCTCGGCGGCGCGCTCTGGGGCCGGCGGGGGGTTCACCTGCTTCCGCTGGAGGTTTGGGGCAACGACGACCTCTTCCTCGTCGGCAGCTATAACACCACCCATCACAACGTCAACCTGCTGGGGCAGTTCTCCACCCGGTTTGACGAAATACTGCCCTTCTGGCGGGTTGGGCTGGCTGGCTATACTCGCCATGACGAGACCGGGGCGACCCTGCTCACCAGTTTTGAATTTGGGGAGCATATCGGACGCGCCCCGGCGGCGAAGCTCTCCGGCGGCTTCAACTACGCCCACCTGACCTGGGGACGACCAGAACGCCCCTTCACCACCACTGGCTGGGAGGGACGGCAGCTCTCCTTCTTCCTCAAGCTCTATCTGGACGGGCGGAGCAAGCTCGGCGGCGCGGAGCTGCTGGCTCATCTGGAGCTTGCCAGCGACCCCTTCCCGGCGCGCAACCCAGAGCATCCCGCCGTGGAATATGCTAAACTGCTCCTGACGGCGCAGGAGGAACTGCGGATTGCTCCCTGGCTGCGGTTGCGCGGACGCTTCTCGCTGGGGCAGATATTTGGTTCGGCTCCGCCACAGCGTCAGCTGGAGCTGGGCGAGAAGTCTGCTCCCTACGAGTACTACCTGATCAAGCAGCCGATTGACACCAACATGCGGGGTTACTCTTCGCGGAATCTGACCGGCGATGCCGTCGGTTGCCTGGCAGGCGAACTGGTCTTCCCCATCGGCGGACCGCTGGAGCCAGCCCTCTTCTATGACCTCGGTGCCTATGGAGATAAGGCAACTGATTTCCTTACCTCGCCGGAACAGTGGCTTCAATCCGCCGGACTGACAATTCGCCTTAACATGACCTCCACGGTCTTCGCCGAGCTTAACCTGCCGCTCTGGGTCAATCACCCCTGGGACGACGAGGGGCAACCGTACCCCGATAAGTGGGATCTGCGCTTCGACTTCGATGTCCGGGCAAGTTTTTAGGACAACTCTACGAGGTGTTTAGGCAAGGGGTTTCAACCCCTTGTGGGAAATGGAATACGTAACAAATTCGCAAGGGGCTAAAGCCCCTTGTCTCAGACCAGAGAAGTCTATACCTATGCCAAGGCAACGCAAGATTCTTCTTGTCGCAACCATTTTCCCCTGGCCGCCCATCGGTGGGGCGTTGAGCAAGCTCTTTTACCTCCTGCGCGAGGTTAACCAGCACCACGAGGTTGACCTGCTGCTCTTCCCTCGCGAAATCCCCACCGAAGAACAGCTTGCCGGGCTGCAACCTCACTGTAGAAAACTGGAGGTCATCCCCTTCGACCCCCGGATGTCCAAGCTGCGCCTGTTACGCTATTTCCTCGGCTCCATTCCCATTGCTTCTCGTCGCTATCTCGACTCTCCGATTCGCCGGGAAACCGAACGACGACTCAAAACGAGCGACTATGACCTGCTCCATGTGGAGGGCAATATTCCCGGGCAGAGCCTCTACGATCTGCGCTTTCCCAAGCTGATCGTCCCCCACGATGCCTACTTCAGAAAATTTCAGAGCGAGCTGCCGATTCTGCCACCAGGGAAGCGACCGGTTTACTTTTGGGAGATGCTCAAGCATCGTCGTCACGAACCGTTCCTCTATAGCTACTTTGATGTTGCCAGCCTCTGTACCGAGGTCGATGCCCAGGCGTTGCGGCGGCTGAATCCGAGCCTGGAGACCGGCGTGGTCTCCAACGGTGTTACGCTGGAAGAGTGGATTCCTCAGCCAGGGGCAGAAGAATATCCCAGCCTGGCGTTCTCCGGTTCCTACGCCTATCCACCAAACGAAGAGGCGGCACGAATCCTGCTGGCTGAGGTTGCTCCCCGACTGCGCCAGCGTTATCCAGAGCTAACGGTCTTCGTCATCGGCAATCGTCCTACGGATAAGCTGAAACGGCTTGCTGCTAAACATTCTCGCAACGTCATCACCGGACGGGTGGAGTCGGTAAGCGAGTGGATAGCCAAAGGGAGCGTCTATTGCAGTCCCCTGCAGCAGGGAACCGGGTTTAAGAACAAGGTTCCGGAGGCGTGGGCGATGGAACGCCCGCTGGTTGCGACTCCAAAGACGATGGAGGGGATTGACTTTGTTCCCGATCGCGACGCTCTGGTGGCTGAGTCAACCGAGGGGATCGTCAACGCCTGCGACGTTCTTCTGCGCAGCAAAGCCCTGCGTTGTCGTTTGGGTAAGGCGGGACGACGGCGGGTTGAAGAACGCTACAACTGGCCACTGCTTGCTAAGGATTTGCTAAACCTCTACGAACAGGTGCTTGAAAAACATAACCACTAACCCAATTAAGGTTTATCAATGCCCCATTCCACCTCTCAATCTTCGGTTACACTGCGCCAGCGAATTGCCGTCGGTAAATATCGGTTGGGCAGGCTCGGTGAGAGCGTGCTGGAGTGGACTCGTCGCCATCGGGAACTTACTGCGGGGATACTGCTGGTGCTGGCCTATCTGGTGCTGGTTCGGTTCCTCCGTCAACCGATAACCGTCCTGCCGATACTGGTTGTTGCTGCCCTCGCCTTTTACTTTTTTAATCGCTACCCCTTCGCCGCATTTATTGGTTTAATCGCTGTTATCCATATATTTAATTATACTACAGTCGCTGCTACCGGCACGACCTTGTCATTTCTATATGGGATATTTATTACAGGGTTAATCGTTATGCAGTTGTCTGTTCGCAGTGGCGGATACCGCAAACTACTACAGAATAGCTTTGATATGAAATGGAATATTCTGATCCTGTACATTTGTACAGGGGTGATCTCCATAGCACTTAACGCGCATACAATGAAGTATGATTTTTCAGAGCTATATGCATATAGTCATGTTCTGTTTATTATAATATATTTTATTGTGGGTATCTTTATTGATTCTGAAAAACGTTTGTACAGCTCCATGTTGGCAATTCTTTATTTTCGCGCCCTTGACGGTATTTACGGACTGTATCTTTTTACAGCCTCTCCCGACTCACGGATAGGCGGTACTTTTAGTGATCCAAACGAGTACGCTTGCTATAGCCTTTTGGCATTACCAATAGCTCTTTTTCTCTTCCGGAGTACAAAGAGTTTAGTTGTACGAGTTAGTATCGTTATATCAGCAATATTTGTTACCATTGCGGTGTTAATATCATCATCGCGGGCAGCTTTTATCACAATGATAGCTCTCGGCATTATCATCATGTTTTCTCGTTCTTTGGAGCTACGAAGCCGCATTATTGGTTTTCTCATTGTGGTTGTTATTTTTCTGGCTTTAGCAACGGGGTTGTACTGGAATCGAATCGAATCTATCGAAACCGTATTCGAGAGCGATGGTAGAGATGACAATTCGATTGAGGTTAGAGTGAGGGTTTTGAGTGAAGCACTTGATGTATTCTTATTATCTCCGATCTATGGGAGTGGTTATGGACAATTCACGTCCACCACCCTTGAAAAACATGGCGGATACTCAAGAGAGAGTATGAGATACACCACTCACAATACCCATGTACGAATCCTTGCCGAACATGGTCTGCTGGGCTTTATACCGTACGTTCTATTTATTTTCCTCATTATAAGGGATGGCTATCGTGCCGCGCGGGACGCGAAAAAAGCTGGGGACATTAACTTGGCCCAGCTTGCCACAGGAGCTAATCTGGCATTAATTACAATTATCATCATGGGGTTTATGCTGGGAGTCTATGGTAAGCAGATGTTCTTCTACTTTGGATTGGTCGCGGCGACCCACCGGGTTGTCCGAAACAAACTCCGCTCCAAAGAGGCTGCCGATGCCTCCTAGCCTGATGCAATAGGCGGTGAAAACAGGTCTTTTCTGAAACAATAATAAACGTGCGAGACGACGGTACTTATGCCAAGAATACTTCACATAATCGGGGACTGGCAACTCGCCGGGGCAGAGAAACAGCTTGCCGGTCTGGCTTCCAGACAAGCTCAGGCTGGCTGGCGGGTGGAGATCGCTGTGCTGCGTGGGGAGCTTTCGCCGGAGCTGATCGAGCTTGCCTCTCCCTGCCCGGTAACGCTGTTACCGGGGCAGCCCAAAGGACTGCGAAGATACCGCGCCCTGGTTGACAAGGTACGGCGGGAGGAGTGGTCGCTATTGGCGGGACAGCTCTTCTCCGGCAACCTCTACGCCGTGGCGGCGGGGCATAAGCTTGGACTACCCACGCTGACCTTTGAGGGCGGACTGGAGCCGTGGCGACGCTGGTATCACTGGAGCAGCTGCCGCTGGTACTGGAAGCGGGCGGCTTTGATTGAGGTAAACGCCGCTGCTGTGGGAAGAAACGTGGTTGCCCACGGCGGAAATGACGATAAACTCCGCCTGATCTATAACGGAATTGAATCGTCGGAGTCACTCACTAAAGAAGAGAAGCTTGCCGCCAGACAGAAGTTCAATCTACCCGCCGAGGCTCCCGTTGTCGTTATGGTTGCCAACCTTCACGCGCCCAAAGACCCGCAGATCCTCCTCCGGGCGGTAGCGAAGCTGAGGTCAGAGTTTCCCGATCTGCGCCTGCTCTTCGCCGGGGACGGTCCTCAACGCCGGGAACTGGAGCAGCTCGTCAACCAACTGGATATGTCGGAGCAGGTTCAGCTTCTCGGTCGGGTTGCCGATGTGCGGGCGGTCTATGCCGCCGCCGATGTTTTCTGCCTCTCCAGCCTCGCCGAGGGACTCTCCAACGCTATCATTGAGGCACTTTCGCTGGAGCTGCCCTGCCTGGTGAGCGAGGCGGGGGGCAACGGTGAACTGGTCGCTCACGGAGAGCGGGGCTTAACCTTCCCGGCGGGGGATGTCTCCGCCTGCGCTGAAGGATTGCGCCAGCTACTCTCCCACAGAGAAAAAGCCGTTCAGATGGGGCAGGCGGGGCGGCGGTGGGTTGAGCGGGAACTAAGCTGGGAGACTAATCTGGAACAGCATCGCCTACTCTGCGAAGAGGCGATCCAGCGGCACACGACCCGCCGGAGACAGCGATGAAACTGTTGCTGATTACTCCGGAGCTGATGGCAGGCGGGGCGGAGCGGGATATGATCAACCTCTGCCGAGGTCTGACCCGGCGGGGGCATTCCGTTACCCTGGCGTGTCATGCTGGTGAACTCTCACCAGAGGCGGAAGCCAGTGGCGCGCGGATAGTAGAGCTACCCGCCCACGCCCGAACTCCCAGCGGTCTTAGACTGTTTGGCGCAGGGCTGAAGAAGCTGGTGGAGGAGCTTCAGCCGGAGGTTGTCCATTCTCAGGCGATCCTTCCCGCCCTGGCGGCCCGACGGGTGCTGGGCAGGACGCTGCCGATCCTAGTAACCATCCACAACCTCCGCTATCGAATCTATTATCCCCTTGCCGCTCACCTGTTGAACCGAGCCGCCGACCGGGTTCTCTTCGTCTCCGACTACGAAGCTCGCCGCTTCCGCAACTGGGGTTTTCCTCAGCGCAAGTCGCAAACACTGCACACCGGGTTGCCGGAGGCGTTCTTCGAGGAACAGCCTGCGGAGTCGCATGAGCATTTTCGCTACCTCTTTGCCGCCCGGATAACAGGCGAGAAGGGTCATGCTGAACTGCTCACTGCCCTGGCAGAGGCAGGAGAGCTGAACTTCCGTCTCTGGATCGCCGGGGACGGCTTGCACCGTGAACAGGTGGAGCAGCTCAGTCAACGGCTGGGGCTGGAGGACACCGTGCGCTTCCTCGGCTTCCGCCGGGATGTCCGCCAGCTGATGGCGCAGTGCGACGCCCTAGTTCTCCCCAGTCAGCGGGAGTCCCTGCCACTCTCTCTGCGTGAAGGCTTTGCTCAGGGGCTGCCTGCAATCGCCACCGCCGTCGGGGGAATCCCGGAGCTGATCGAACACGAGGTCAACGGACTGCTGATTCTCCCAGGTAGCATGGCAACCTTCGTCCGAACGATGATTCGCCTTGCCAGCCGACCAGCCATCACCCGACGAATGGGCATCGCCGCCCGACAGATGGCTCTGGAACGCTGGACGCAGCCCCGCTACCTCGATGCTCTGGAGCAACACTACCACGAACTGACCGACCATCATCGCTAGTTTTCCCGAACTTCCCGCAGGAGGGAATGTGCAGATCCTCGACTGGCTCATGCTCATCGGCAGCCTTGTCTCGCTAACCGTGGGCAATTACCTCTTCTACTTCGGCAACCGTAAACTCAGTTACGTCTTTATCTTCGGGGCGATGGCTCTCTTCGTCGTGGGTTTCGTCCTGGCGGGGATCGTCCGGGGCGATATGCCCAGCGCGTACCTGCTGATGCTGACCTTCCTGATCGCCTATGTTGCCGAGCGCGGAGTCTTTTTGATCATCGTTAAGGTGCTGCGCAGGCGACAGAAAGATCAAAATGAGTAGCAGTGCGGTGTGCTGCCGTAGGGGCGAAGCTTGTCTTCGCCCTTTGTGTTATGCAATAAAACACCTCCGGTGTACAAAAAAGGGGCGTACGCAAATACGCCCCTACATAATGCCGCTACGATACTGTTGCCTACATCGCCTTTATCTGTCCCCAAGTGGTTTCCTCCACCGTGGCTTCGCCCTCCATGAACCAGTTTAGCACCAGCTCAAGCACATCCTTCCGGTCGGTGGCGGTCTTAAAGGACTCCAGCGGGCAGGAGAAGTAAACCGTCTTCCAGTTCGGTCCCTCGTTGGAGATAATCGCCTTGTGGTGAACCGCCGAGTCGGCATCGATCCACTTCGCCTCGGTCTGTCCAACCGCGCTCTCCAGTTGATCGGGATAGTTCTCTACGCTCGCCCAGTCGATGTCATAGCTCGCCTCCAGCCCCAGCTTACCTCCACCGGTGGCTTCCAGCGTCCAGTCGTCGTCCACCTCAATCCAGTCGGTGAAGTTCTCCACCGGATAACTCAGTCCGGCGAAGTTATCGAAGAAATTGCTGGCGTACTGCTCATCGTTAACATCGTCGGCAACGCAGTTCCAGCCGATCCAGATGCCGGAGAGCATCAGCCCCCGAGCGGAGTCTGTCCGCAGCCAGTCAATCAGGGTATGCTGCTCGTTCCAGGAAATCGCCGACTGAGCGTAATTGGCGTTGCTCGCCGGATAGCCGCTGGAGTTCCCCGTAACCCAGATCACCACATCGTATGGCTCAAGGTCGGCGACCGTCAGCTCACCACTGCTGTCGTGATCCCAGACGTTGTAGGTGTAACCCAGCGAGTCCAGCGCCGCTGTGTAGTTGCCCTGAAAATACTGCGGCACATCCACGCCATCGGTCTGGTCGTTGACCACCAGCACGTAGGGATAGTCTCCCCTGTCCGGCGCAGCATGACCTGATAACTCTGAATGAAGCACCGGAACAGCGGCGGCGACCATCGTCAAACTCAGCAATAGCAAAACCAGCTTGATTCTCTTCATAATACCAACGGTTGGAAGCGGTCTGTATCAAAACAAACCGTGAAAAAACGCAAACAGAAACTACACTCTCAGCAGGGCGTGATGATAGCACCACCCCTCAAATCGGTCAAGGTATGGCTTGGATACGCCCCACCTGCCGTTAAGGTTTCCCTTGACTTTTTTCACTTCTTCGTGCTACCCTGCCCTTCCGTTCGAGAGGTTCAGGGCGATTAGCTCAGTTGGTCTAGAGCACCTGCTTGACGTGCAGGGGGTCACTGGTTCGAATCCAGTATCGCCCACCACCAAGGGGTTATTTAATACCTTG
>Ga0190344_1000387_pt1 | contig 22695 bp, 18 predicted proteins | sample 48721323_MG_FD_161662 | JGI IMG/M metagenome (GOLD analysis project Ga0190344, IMG submission 161662) | Hydrothermal vent microbial mat bacterial communities from Southern Trench, Guaymas Basin, Mexico - 4872-13-2-3_MG | ecosystem: Environmental > Aquatic > Marine > Hydrothermal vents >... | reverse complement strand
CCTTTGAAGTAACATTGGAGTATCCGTTCTCCGCTTTCATAGCCGTGCTTGGATATACCGTTGCTTATCCGGTTGATCCGGCTGTAGCACCCGCAGACGATTTCTTCTACGACGCTCCAGTGGCTTCTGGACCATATTATATCGCTGACTGGGAGAGAGACGTTCAGCTGATCTTGAAGGCTAACCCTGATTATTTTGGGCCCAAGCCAAAAACGGATACCATCGTAATAAGGTTCTACCAGAATGCAAGTACATTGAGACTCGCCCTTGAAAGCGGAGAAATCGATGTAGCTTACAGAACTTTAGATCCCCGTGATTTGCTCATAATCAAGAGCGATCCCAGATACGTTGTTTATGAAGGCCAAAGCCCCGCTATAAGGGAACTTGTTTTCAATGTGCAAATGCCGCCGTATAACAACGTCAATATCAGAAAAGCCATTGCTTATGCCGTTGATAGAAGCTATATTGTGGACGATGTATTCGCGGGAACAGTAGAACCTCTCTACACACTGGTTCCCATTGGCATGTGGAGCCACCTTGATGTGATGCCTGAGAGAGATCTCGAAAAGGCAAAAGAATTGCTCAGAAAAGAAGGTTATTCCGAAGACAATCCTCTCGAAATAGAACTCTGGTACACACCAAGCCATTACGGGTCAACAGAAGCCGACGTTGTTCAGGTATTGAAAGAAGCTATCGAGGAAACTGGCATGATCAAAGTAGATATCAAGTACGCAGAATGGGCAACATACATCGATTATTTCATAAACGGCTACATGGGTGCCTTCCTGCTCGGCTGGTATCCTGACTACCTCGATCCTGACGACTATCTATGGCCCTTCCTTTCAAAATCTGGTGCAGCATCCATGGGGGCTTTCTATGAAAATTCGCTCATAGAGACCATGATGATACAGTCCAGAGCTGAATCTGATGTAGACATAAGAACAGAGATTAATGAGGATGTTCAAAAGGTTCTCGCAATAGACGTACCCTATGTGCCTTTGTGGCAGGGCAAGCAATACTGTGTTACTTACCCTTACGTCAAAGGAGTTGTTTTGGAACCTTCACAAATCTTCAGGTACTATCTACTCTACACCGAGGAATAAGAATCGAACTGTTCTGCCGGGTCAAAAGACCCGGCAGTTTATAAACATAAACAGGGGGTGCTTCCGTGTCGTTAAAGTGGTATATAATCACCAGAATTCTTCTGGCGGTCCCCATGTTCTTCATTCTTCTCTTTATGATTTTTCTTGTGATGCGCATTCTTCCAGGGGATCCTGTGCTTGCCATGCTCGGCGGTAAAGCTCCCATGTCTGTAATTGAAGCTAAGAGGCATGAATTGGGATATGACAAACCGCTTCTTAATCAATTTGGCGACTACCTGCTCGACATTATTAAGGGTGACCTTGGCCGGTCGGCTTTAACGAAAAGGCCAATAGCCGATGAAATTGCTGACAAATTACCTGCAACCATCGAACTGACGATTTTTGGCTTCATCGTTGCACTTGTTATTGGCATTTTTTGGGGTGCTGAAGCCACAAAAAGGCATGGGGGAGTACTTGATATAACCGGAAGAGTTTATGCAATTTTTATCTACTCAATTCCCGTATTCTGGTTGGGTATGCTTTTCCAATGGTTTTTTGGCGTTAAATTGAAATGGCTCCCCATAGCCGGCAGAATTTCTCCGCTTCTTAGACCAGACAAAATCACCGGTATGTATTTATTTGATTCTCTTTTCACCTGGAACATGCCCGCTCTAAAAGATGCAAGTCTTCACATAATTTTACCAAGTCTTGCTCTCGGTCTTATAATATCCAGCGTCTTTTTGCGTATGGTACGTGGCAATATGGTGTTAATGCTTTCACAAGATTTCGTGAAAGCCGCAAGGGCAAGAGGTATCAAAGAAAATAGCGTCATCTATCGCCATGCCTTGAAAAACGCGTTTGTTCCCATTATGACTGTGATGGGCCTTCAACTCGCTGCATTAATGGCCGGTGCAGTTCTAACTGAAACTACATTTTCCTGGCCGGGAATAGGCTCTTACCTGGTTGAGAAGATAAGATACAGAGATTTCCCTGCCATACAGGGTACCATAGCGGTTTATGCCATTATAGTTGTGGCAATTAGCATTATAGTCGATATAATAAACGCGTTGGTTGACCCAAGGGTCAGATATTGAGGTGATTGCATGCAGGAATGGAGTTTATCATATAGATTGGGAAAAGGTTTAAGAAGGCTTTTCAGAGACAAATCTGGCGTTATGGCTTTTGTGGGCTTTGCGATTCTTCTAACGTATTTGATCATGGCAATTTTCGCGCCATATTTGGCTCCTTATGATCCTGTAAGACGATCGGGCAAGGCCTTTTCAGCCCCATCAAAGGAACATTGGTTTGGTACAACCAACCTTGGTTATGATGTACTAAGCAGAATCATTTACGGTGCAAAAATTGCACTTAAAATTGCTTTCCTTGCTGTTGCTGTCGCAGCAGCCATTGGAATTCCATTGGGGCTGATCTCGGGCTATGTAGGCGGTGCTTTTGACAGAATCCTCAGCATGTTCATGGATGCAATTTACTCTTTCCCTGGTTTGATATTAGCCATAGCTATTGCCGCTGTCTTGGGGCCCGGTGTGATAAATGTTGCACTTTCAATCGCTGTCATATATGCCCCAACTTATTTCAGAGTGATAAGAAATCAAGTGGCTTCTCTGAAAGACCAGCTTTTTGTCGAAGCAGCCAGAGCCATGGGAGCGAGGAATTTCTCCATACTAGGTAGATATATCCTTCCTAACGTTTTACCTTCTGTGATTGTAGTGCTCTCTATGAACCTGGCAGACGCAATTATGACAGAAGCGGGGTTAAGCTTTCTAGGTCTTGGCATTTCTCCACCTACACCTGACTGGGGTTACGATCTTTCCAATGGACAGAGGTTCTTACTTCTGAATTATTGGTGGATGATCCTCTTCCCTGGTCTTGCCATAATCACCATTGTTCTGGGTTTCAGCCTTTTCAGTGAGGGGCTGAATGAGTTCCTCAATCCCAATGTTGGCGAAACCAGGAGGTGATGGTACATGCTGCTTGAGTTAAAGAATTTGATGGTGAGTTATAAAACACGTGAGGGAAGAGTATTAGCTGTTGATAAAGTCAGTCTTCCGGTTGAAGAGAAGAAAACTCTCGGCCTTGTGGGTGAATCTGGATGTGGAAAATCAACGCTTGGTGGCGCGATTTTGGGCATTTTACCTAGAGAAACGAAAATCACCGGGAAAGCCATTTTTAATGGAACGGACTTGATTTCAATGCCCAGTAAAGAGTTGAGATTCATAAGGGGAAAAGATATTTCTATGATCTTTCAGGATCCGATGACTTCTTTGAATCCTGTGATGAAGTTGCGGGACCACTTTTTAGAAACCATATTTACGCATACTAAGACTTCAAAAGAAGATGCTATTGCTATGGCAGAACAGGCTCTAAAAGAAGTGGGAATTTCATCAAATAGGCTCAATGACTACCCTTTCCAGCTCAGTGGTGGAATGCGGCAAAGAGTAATGATAGCCCTTTCGCTGGTTTTGAATCCCAAACTGGTTATTGCCGATGAACCCACAACCAGTCTTGACGTTATCGTTCAGGCACAGATTTTGCAGTTGTTAAAGGGGTTGCAGGAAAAATTCAAAATGGCGATGATTCTTATCACCCATGACCTCGGTGTTGTTGCTGAAGCTGCGGACGATATTGGTGTCATGTATGGAGGGCATCTTGTGGAATATGCCCCAAAATTCAAGTTGTACAAAGATCCACTTCACCCCTACACCAAAGACTTATTGGCCTCCGTGCCTAACACAAATATCGATGATAAAGAGCTGAGATTCATTACGGGGTATCCCCCAAACCTTATGAATCCCCCACAAGGTTGTCGCTATGCAGAGAGGTGCAGCAAAGCCAAAGAGATTTGTAAGCAGAAAATTCCGCCTGATTTTTACACAGATGATGGTAGATTGGTGAAGTGCTGGCTATACGGAGAGGGTGAAGGAAAATGATGCTGAAGGTAAAAAACCTAGTAAAACATTTCCCCATAAGGCAATCATTTGTTAAAACCATGCTGACAGGTGAAAAAAAGGTCGTTCACGCTGTAAACAATATCAGTTTCAACATAGAAGAGAGGCAAACTTTAGGCCTCGTTGGAGAGTCGGGAAGTGGCAAAACAACCACTGGAAGACTTGTTTTGAGGTTAATTGAACCCACTGCTGGAAGTATAGTTTACAGAGGGATGGATATAACCGCTCTCAAAAAAGAACCTCTTAGAAAGTTGAGAAAAGAAATTCAAATCATCTTTCAGGATCCCCTGGCAGCACTTAACCCATATATGAAAGTAGGGGATGCTGTTAGGCACCCTCTTGATATACACGGTATTGGAAATCGGGAAGAACGCCATGACATGGTTTTGGATATGTTATCGAGAGTAAATCTTGAACCCGCTTCAGATTTCGTCAAACGATATCCAAGAGAGCTCTCAGGTGGGCAACGTCAAAGAGTTGTAATTGCCAGAGCTCTTATTACAAGACCAAAATTCGTGGTAGCTGATGAAGCGGTAGCCATGCTTGATGTCTCTGTGAGGTCACAGTTATTGGATTTAATGCTGAAACTAAAAGAAGAATTCAATCTTACGTATTTGTTCATAACTCATGATTTAGCAACAACGAAATATATCTGCGATCGCATAGCTGTTATGTATCTGGGAACAATTGTGGAAACCGGATCCTTCGAGGAAATCTATAAAGATCCCGCTCATCCTTATACCAAAGCCCTGATTTCCGCTGTTCCCGAACCGGATCCAGAAACGAAAAAGAAAAAAATGATCCCTGCTGGCGAGGTCCCGAATGCCGTAGATTTGCCGTCGGGTTGTTTTTTCCACCCCAGATGTCCTTTTGCTATGGACAAATGCAAAGTCGAAGAACCACCGGAGATTGAATTAAGCGAAACAAGAATGGTAAAATGCCATCTCTTCGATCGTTAAATCTTTCGCTTCTGCGGTCTCCGCAGAAGCATTTCTTTCTGTAATGTCCTTTTCTTTTCTGATTTTTCTACAAACACACTTTCTGCAGTGAAAGGATTCATTTCTGTATAGTACATGGTGGTAGAAAAGGTCAACGGCGTGGGTGTGAAAATCTGGACCTGACGAGGAGTATATCCCATCTTCGATTTCACATAATTGCGTAACTCTTCCATGTGATCCTGTGTACAACCTGGATGTGCAGCTATGAAATAACCTATAAGATACAGCTTTCGATTCTTTCGCATTGATTCAAAGAGGGAGATAAATCTATCGAGAACTTTTCTATCGGGTTTTCCCATTAATTTCAGCACATCTTCAGAAATGTGTTCTGGTGCGATTTTAAGTTGTCCGGAAATGTGATGTTCAATGAGCTCATTTAAAAATTTCACTCCACTTTTCCTGTCCATCAGTATGAGGTCATACCTGATGCCTGAAGAAATGAATACGTGTTTTACTCCATCTAAGCTCCTTATTTTTCTCAGCAGTTCAATGTAAGGAGTGTGATCAATTCTAAGAGAAGGGCAAATTTTTGGAAAAAGGCATCGTTTTTCTAAACAAGCTCCTTTGTTGAACTTGACCATACATTCAAAACCATACATATTTGCCGTTGGTCCTCCAACGTCTGTGATAGTGCCATTGAAATCTTTTCGCTTTGAAATGAGCTTCGCTTCATCCAAAATCGAATCAGGGCTTCTACTTACCACGTATCTACCCTGGTGAAGAGTAATGGCGCAGAAATTGCATTCTCCATAACATCCGCGGTGGGTTGTAATAGAATACTTCACTGTTTCGATCGCCTTCACTCTTCCTTTATTTAGGCACTCTGGATGTACTTCTCTGGAATATGGAAGAGAATATATTCGATCAAGTTCCGTGGTTGAAATAAGTTCTGGTGGATTCTGAACCACATAGCGTAAATCCTGCCTTTGATATATTTTGTTTCCCCTGATTGGATCAGTCTCATTATAGAAGATTCGAAATGCCTTTATATATGAGAGTTTATTTTTAGATATCTCCTCAAAGGAAGGGATTTCTATACCAGCAAGAGGTTTTTTCGTACACCAGTAAACGATACCTGGAATGTCTTTGTCAATCTCACCATTTTTCGCGATCGATTTGGCTATTTTGACTATGCTCTTTTCTGCCATACCGTAGGCGATAACATCAGCTTTAGCATCTACAAGCACTGATTTCCGAACCTTATTACTCCACCAATCGTAATGTGCAAAACGCCTGAGGCTTGCTTCAATGCCCCCAAGCACGATTGGAACATCCTTATAAGCGCTCTTTATGAGATTTGAATAAACTATGGTTGCCCTATCCGGCCTTTTCCCCCCCAGTCCGCCCGGAGTGTAGTCATCTCTTCTCCTCCTCTTTTTTGAAGCGGTGTAGTTTGCAACCATGGAATCTACATTCCCGGCGGTAACTCCAAAAAACAGCCTGGGCTTTCCAAGGGCAGTGATATCTTTCAGAGTATGCCAATCTGGCTGAGAAATCACTCCCACTCTGAAACCTTCAGCCAGCAGTACCCTTCCAATAACAGCTACCCCAAAAGAAGGATGATCCACATAGGCATCCCCTGTAACCAGAATTATATCGACTTCTTTCCACTTTAGCTTCTTCAATTCGCGTCTGGTCATGGGTAAATATTTCACGCTTTCACTCCCAATAAAAAAGATAAACTGGAAAGTGGGACTGTAAGCCGGATTCTGTCTTAGGTGGTCATCTATCTGGGAGATGCGTTTCCGCATTCCTCAAGCGTCCTACCCGGGAGGGAATTCGGTGGGCACCCTCAAACCCTCCCTGCTTGGACTTGCTCCGGATGGGGGTTGCCAAGCATCCGGGTTACCCCGGACCTGGTGAGCTCTTACCTCGCCGTTCCACCCTTGCTTTACAGCGGTCTTCTTCTCTATGGCCCTTACCGGGGATCACTCCCCCTGGGTATTACCCAGCATCCTTGCCCATGGAGTCCGGACTTTCCTCGGCATATGCCGCGACCACCCGTCCCACTTTCCAGTTTAAAAACTATCGATTCAGATATGCGTATTTCTTTCCTTGATAACTTCCCCTTAATATCATTTCCTTTTCGATTCTGTTCAATATTTCAATCTTTGGCAAGCCCCAGTTACCAAAAACTGTCCCTACGTGTGGTGGATCTGCTGCCAATCTATGGATGACAATTTTTGGATCGAGATATTCCAGAAAGGTTATTGCTCTGTTGATAAATTCATTTAGAGACCCAATTTTGATTTTACCCTTACGATACAATATTTCAAGGGGGGTATCCTTTACGACATAAAGCGAATGAAGCTTAACTCCATCGACTTGCAGCGCGGATATTATTTTTGCCGTCTCTACCACATCCTCGAGGTTATCCCACGGCAGGTTTAGTATAACGTGGGCAATAACTTCCAAGCCATATTTCTTAGCTCTTATGACGGCATCGACAAATTCGGCCAGGGTGTGTTGGCGATTTAATTTACGAAGTGTATGGTAATTCACGGTTTGAAGACCTAATTCCAGAAATACATCAACGCTCTTTCGATAATCGGCGAGAAGCTCAAGCACCTCGTTCGGTACGAGATCTGGTCTTGTGGATATATCAAGGATAATTACATCCTCAAGTAATGCACTTGAATAGAGTTCCCTTAATTTTGGTATAGGTGCATATGTATTTGAATTTGCTTGAAAGTAAGCCATGAATTTACCTATACCTCTATTCCTAAGCTTTTCCATTCGCTCTTTCATTTGTTCTTGAATACTGAGTTTTTTGTTTACCGAAAAACCACTTCCTGTTGCATCACAGTAGATACAGCCACCCGTAGACAATGTACCATCTCTGTTGGGGCAAGTAAAGCCCGCATCTATTGGCAATCTATAAACTGGTTCTCCATAGCGTTCTTTGAGATAGGTCTTTAGATCCCTATATGGCTTTTCATGATTCAACAGATTTTTTCAACTCCTTCATGTATTCTTTGAACGCCTTTACTGTCTCTTTTACAGCGGTTTTTTCCCCTCTAAAAATGTAAATCCATTTTCCTGACAACCATGACTCTATATAACCAGAATTGGCATTTCCACTGAGCTCACCATATACACCGGGAATCGCACTTAGAACTACTTTCAATTCGTTAAAATTCAGTTTTCCCCATTTATACCAAAAAGAAGAGGCCTTTAGGGCTTTATCAAATTTGACGACATAGATTTCCAAAGATTCAGTGCCTTTTGCAAGCCTGATGGTGAGCGTGACACCGTTTTCTACATATAATCCATCCAGCTCTCCACCGAGCTCCACGCGTGTAGATACAACCATATAGCCACTGGGATTAAAACCAGCGAAATTTCCAGGTGATAACTCGCGCTTGGTGGTGCTGCATGAGGTCAAAAGAAAAAGGAGAAAGAGTATAATTAGCCATTTAATTTTATCCATAGTAGCCTCCTTTCAAAGGAGATACGGTACATGTGATCTTCAATTCCTTCAAGAAAGCTTCAGATGATTTTGCCAATTTTAGGTCATTTCCTGACATGTCTTTAAGATATTCTCTATAAGGAATCCCTGTACCCGGTTCCAAAATATTCGGAGCAATTTCCAGCAATGGAATCAAAACAAAAGATCTATTTTTCATGTCATAATGCGGTATAGTCAAACGATCCGATTTATATCCAGTTGTACCAAAAAGCAGGATGTCAATGTCTATAGTTCTGGGTCCCCAGCGTCTTTCTCGCTTCCTGTAGAGTTTTTTTTCTACTTCCATGGTTATATCCAGAAGGCTTTCAGGAGTCCCGTAATAACGAAATTTCCCAACACAATTCAAAAAAGCGGGTTGATCAACTACCCCATAAGGTTCTGATTCGTAGAGGTTAGAAATATCGAGCAACTCTATCTCTTTTTCTTTAAGAGAACACACAGCAAACATAATGTTCTCAGTTCTGTCACCGAGATTACTACCAAAAGCGAGATAAACAGTTTTCATTTTCGATCCTCTTTCTCACCTTCCAGGCTTTTTCTTTTAATAATCTCAAGGAAGTCTCAGTTATTCCTTTGTCCCACCAATGAGGCAACAGGGAATTATCCAATAAAAGAGGATCAATATCCTCTGGTAATTTCTTTTTCGAGACGAGCTCAACCCATTGTGGAGTGCCAGGAATCGGTGTGAATTCATTTATAACGGGTAAAATACCCAATTCATCACATTTATCAATTGCCCTTTCAACGTCTTCAACACTTTGTCCAGGAAGATTTGCAATGATATAAGCGCTAATCTCGTTTCCTGAAAAGCCTGCGCTTTTCAAAAATGAAACCGCTCTTACAAGGTCGGAATCGAATACTTTCCCCCCGGTTTTTTCCTGAAGAGCCGCATTAGAAGTTTCATAGCCAAGCTTTATGGTTTTGAAATTCACTTTTTTCATTAGCTGGGCAGTTTCAGTATCTATAAGCCTGGCGTGTAGCCCATTAGGCAAATGATATCTAATCTTAAGCTCTTTAGCTTCAAGGAGTTTCAGTAGTTCTTTGAAATCTGAGCCAACCAATATAGCATCATCGAAGAATACTATATCTTTGACTCCTCTTTTATAGTAGAGGTTTTCAATGAAGGCTGCAACTTTTTTAGGGCTTCTACGGGAAAAGGATTTCCACAATTTCCAACTCATACAGTAATTACAATGAAAAGGACATCCCGTGCTTGTAATCAAAACAGCATAACTCAGCTTGTCATAATGGGAATAATCCGGGTCAAGCTCCTCCAGGAAATTCTCTTTTAACGACGCTTTAATACCGAGAAATTCAAGAGCGCTGTTCACAGGAGAAATGCCTGTGCCCGGGGCAACAAAATCAGCACCAGAAAAGGCAATCGCATGATCTGGTAAGATCGACGCATAAACGCCGCCAAGCACAACGGGCTTATCGGGTAGCTCCTCTTTTATCACCCTAATCGTATCACTTACTCCATAATGCCAATAAGTCATCATAGATGTTATAAATACGGCATCGACTCCTCGATATCTTCGCAGTTTTCGTCGAAAGAGCTCTTCAGGAAAGCCATAGCGCTTGAATTTTCGAGGAATATGCTCTAAACAACGTGGCTTTTCTATTGCTTCGTTATAGAATTTCCCAGTTCCATAATATTTATCTTCCGCTTCTTTTCCCATGAAAGCTTCCAGCTCCGGATCATAACGGTCAAGCAAATCTATGAGTGCCGTTTCAATCCCGGCATCTTTTAATATTGAAGATATATACAGCAAGCCCAGAGGCTTCAGCCAAAAATCATAAGCGGCTACATCTTCAATCCAGGGATTAATGAGCAGTATTTTCTTCAAGCTTTCTCACCAGCTTACAATATTCCCTTATGCCTTTAAGGGTGAGTTCTGTATCGATAAAATCAAAGAAATCCTTGCTTATATCAAAGAGCTTTGCATATCCGCCCGTTGCAATGATAACCGGTTTCGCAGGATACTTTTCTACAATCTGCATAACTATGCTTTTCAATCCAAAAAAGGTAGTATTAATTATCCCTATCCTGATGTTATCAGCAGTATTTCTGCCGATCGGTTTTTTTACAAAATGAAGTTCGACCTGGGGAAGTTTTGCGGTGCCAGAAAAGAGCGCTTTCATGGAAACATGTGGACCGGGAATGATTGCTCCACCTAGAAAAGCACCATCTTTTAATACATCAACAGTTATTGCGGTTCCAACATCGATAACGATTGCGTTTTCCCCATAAAAGCTTTTTGCGCCAAGGATGTTGGCAACCCTATCCGAACCTATTTCAGGCGGAAAGTCCACATCCCATTTCACGCCAATATCTTCCCGGGCTGTGACAAAGAGCGCATCTTTGTTTATGTACTTCTCAGCGAAATATCTAAAGGAATTATTCACCGCAGGTACAACTGAGGCTACACACAGATCTTCCAGTTCTTCCACAGTGCAATCATTTCTATTCAGAAATTCCTTAACCATCATATATATCTCGTCTTCTGTCCCCAACCTTTTGGTTGAAACTCGCCATTTTGACTTCAACATATCTGTAGCCCACAGGCCAAAAACCGTATTTGTATTCCCAACATCAACAAGAAGATTCACCAAAATCCCTCCCGATAAATGCTACCACCTTTTTTAACACACTTCCACGCATTAATATTACAAAAAAGACGCCTACGGCGTCCTTAGATGCGTGGTGGCCAGATCACGGGTCTCAATGTTTTTTTGTTTCTTGCTCTGTCAATAAGAGCGAATCTGAAAGGTACTGTGAATTTCAAAATACCCAGTATATTCTTTACCTTTGCCAATTCGCTATCCTCACCAAAATTCAACAGTGTTATATTATTTTTCCACGCTAAATTATGAATAGCTTTTACCAATCTCTTACCATCTTTTCGGTCCTTATAATCCAGAAAAATCACATTCCATGAATGAATAGGATCGTTAAGTCTTGGAATTCTTATGAAGGGGAACAAAAAAGTAATGAATGCCGCAAAATCCCTAAAGAGCTTGAGAGCGATTGGGAGCTTTGTGATTTTGACATCAAACTCGCCCAAAGTATCCCAAACAATTGCCGTAGCTGTATTGTGCTTTATGAGTTTTATCTTCTTTTCAGCAATGAGTTTTGGAAAAAAATTTTGCCCGAGATCAAGTGGTACAAGATCGTGGTCGTCAATTTTTTCGTTATAATAACTCTGAAGAGCTTGCGGATCAGGTTCCTCATCTATGCTAATTCCATTTACTTTTCCTTTTCTCATAACCGGTACAGCATAAATATTCAATACTCTTGTGGGTTCGAACTTCATGTGTTTTAAAATCTTAACTGAGTTTATATTGTCCACTTTTACTGATCCAAAACCGAATTCAACATCAGAATTTTCGAGAATGTCGCCCATTTTCTGAATCACTGCTTTCAACCATCGTGCTAGACGCATACGATATTTGGGATTTGTTCTCAGCCCAAACATATAGACGCCGCGTTGTTTCCTCCCCTCAAGCCAGTAATCAGCATATCCTGCACCCACACAACCAATAATGTCACCGTTTTTTTCGTCTTCAGCAACCAGCATAAATCCATCATCAAAATGGTTCATTTTCACAAAAAAGTCCTTTCTATCAGAAGCAAACCATATGCTCCCTTCTTGTGAGGAGGTCCTTTCAATTTCAAGGAGTTTCTCGTTATCTTCAGGTTTCGCTTGTCTCACAATCACTCTCTTTCACCCCTCTCAGATACAGCTTAAACCAGTTCAACAACGCTTTTAGCCTTTTTTCCCTGTGTGATGGAAGCCCGCTACGCGATAGTTCGTGGTTTTCCTTGGGGAAAAGAATCAACTTAGCGGTTTTTCCCAAGCGCCTTAACGCTGTAAAGAACTGCATTGCTTCAGGAACAGAGCACCGATAATCATCAAGAGAATGAATTAAAAGCAATGGAGTTTCAACATTCGATACATACGTTAGAGGAGATTGCCGCATATAGGTTTCTGGTTCCTCCCAAAAGGGCTTAGACAAACCTATCTGATCCTCAGCGAAAAAGTACCCGATGTCAGTTGTACCATAAAATGAAACGAAGTTAGATATGGAACGTTGAGAAACAGCTGCTTTAAAAATATCCGTGTGACCAACAATCCAATTTGTCATAAATCCACCGTATGAACCACCTGTAACTCCAAGGCGCTCTGAATCAATAAAGGTAAATTCATTCACAGCAAATTCTATTACTTCCATGATATCCAAAAAATCTCTCTCACCATAATGCCCACGAATATCAGCAAACTCACTGTTATAACCATGACTTCCTCGAGGGTTACAATAAATGACTACAAATCCTTCAGCGGCGAGCATTTGAAATTCATGAAGATAGGCGTTTCCATATGCGGTTTTTGGACCACCGTGGATTTCAAGAATTACTGGATATTTCTTATCAGCTCTAAAATCTGGCGGCTTTAAAATCCAGGCATCTATGTCTTTTCCATCGGAAGCAGTAACCCGAAACATCTCCGGGGAAGAAATTATGCAATTGTTGATCCAGCTATTGAAAGAGGTGAGTTTTCTACTTTTTCCATTTGAGTATTTAAAAATTTCAAGTGGTCTTGAGGGGGTGGAGGCAGTAAAAATCAGATCCCCTTTCTCCGAAACATCAAAGGTATCAATACTGCCATTTATATCCAAGACGGTGTCGATTCGTCCATCAGATTCGATTTTTTTCAGCAAGACTTTAAATCTTTCGGTAGCGAGAAAATAAAAAGAATCGTTGACAACTTTGAATTGACGCCCTCCCACTCCTCTAACATCGCTGTTGAGCGCGTTGAACATTGGGATATCATAATCCTTAGTTAAGTGGATGAAAATTCCATTCAATGTCGCAAGTGCTATAAAGGGATTAGCAGAAAAGGCTTTAGTGGAATCTATGGCAATGACAAAGAGTTCACTGTTGTTCTTCCACCTTGCTGCGGCAATACTTATTCCCTCAGGTGATAATCTTGTTTTTTTCCCTTCTGAAACATGGTAAAGCGTTGACATTATTGGGTTAGCCTCAGGGTTATCCTTTGCGATAGTTACATAAGAGGTTCCATCGGGAGAAAATATCACATCAACAACATCAACAGAAGGGTCTTCTGCAAGTTGAGTAACTTTTCCCCTTTTGGTGTCAAAAACAAATGCCTTCCTCTTTTTTCCTTCTGTAATGCCTTTGCCGTTGAATAAGAAAGGTATGCTTTCTATCTCATAAACCCTTTTATCATCATCTTCTTTCTTCTTTTTTTGCAGACAGCCCGGATACGAAACGAAAGAAAGCCTGTTTTTTCCGGCCCATCTGAGATTTGTGATGTTTTCCGAAAATTCTCGTATTTTCATAGCTTCGCCACCAGCAAAAGGCATCAAATACAAGCCGATTCCTTTAGATTTCTCCCTTTTAGACAAAAAAAACAGTTTTTTCCCATCAGGGCTGACTGTTGGTGAAAAATCGCTATCCCCAAAAGTCAGCTGCCTAAGATTTCTACCGTTATAACCTTGAATCCAGATATTGCTCTTGTATCTGTTGTTCTTTGCATCCATGGTTTTTCTTACAAAAAGAAAGGTGTTATCATGTGGAAGAAAGTGAAGGTCGCCAACACTAACGTATTTGTATATATCCGAAAGCTTTATTGTTTTCATTATATCCCTCCCTATAAGGATTTTATCATCAATTGGCTTTCTCCATGCTTTTTCACATTTCGTGAAATGAAAACACTTTGCGAATGATTTTCACGCTTTCATTATTAGAAAGTTGTGATAGAATTTGAACATGAAGGAAAAAGCCAAGAAGTATCATCTTAAACCGAATCCAGTTCCAGAGTTTATTAACAATGCGTTAGATGATGAACAACTAGATGCAGTCCTCAATTCTTCTGGAAGGACACTGATTGTTGCAGGGCCAGGTTCTGGAAAAACAAGAGTCATCACCTACAAGATTGCACATCTGGTGGCTTCCGGTGTAAAACCCGAAAATATTTTGCTTGTTACTTTCACCCGTGCTGCTTCACGAGAAATGATTGAAAGAGCTCGACGAGCGAGCGGCTCAGATTTGAGAGGCATGCTTGCCGGGACTTTCCATCACATTTGCAATTACTTCTTGAGAAAATACTCCCACCGCATTGATATTAATGCGAACTTCACAATACTCGATAGAGAAGACGCAAAAGATCTCATTAAACACTGCCGTTCACAGCTTCTCGAAGAACTTAGTAAAAAAGGCGCTTCTATTCTCCCGGGTGCTGGTGTACTACAATCTATTTACTCTTATGCAATCAATTGTGGTCTTTCACTAAGGGAGGCTATTGTTCACCAAAGCAAAAAATTTCTCGGGGTTGAAGAACATATTGAAGAAATCTGGAAACGATACAGCATTTTGAAAATCGAAAACAATTCTTTGGATTATGACGATTTGTTGGTAAAAGCTCTTCAACTATTCGAAACCAATCTTGAAGCCTTGGAAATTGAATCGACGAGATTCCGTTGGATTCTTGTGGATGAATTTCAAGACACTAACATTCTTCAATACAAGCTTGTAGAGCTTTTATCACACGTTCATGGCAATCTTGTGGTTGTTGGCGATGATGCTCAATCGATCTATTCTTTTCGGGGAGCGCGTTTTGAAAACGTATTTGATTTTTTAAATAGCGGAAATACAAAGATTTTCAAGATACAGACAAATTACCGTTCTACTCCTGAAATCGTTAAGCTGATAAACAATATCATTCCTTCCAACGCAGTTGAAAAGAGTCTTAAAGCAGTAAGAGAGTCGGGACCATTGCCAGTAGTGGCAGAAACCTGGGATAATATGGAGGAAGCGAATTTCATAGCACAAAAAATTGAAGAGCACATAAACGATGGAATATTGCCTGAGAAAATCGCCGTGTTGTATAGATCACATTATCATTCTCTTGAATTGCAGATGGAGTTAGATAGGAGAAAAATAGATTATATATTGTTTTCAGGACCCAAATTTGTTGAAACCGCTCATGTGAAAGATATAATTGCTTTTCTAAAGGTACTTGTTAATCCCGCCGATCAGCTTTCCTGGGGAAGAATCTTACGACTCTTCCCGGGAGTCGGAAGTACGACATCACTAAGAATAATTGAAACTATTCGGCTAAGCTTGGGAAACGAGGATAAAATATTGGAAACGTTGAGGAAATTTGACGGTAGTAGAATTAAGCTTGGAAAGCTAATAAAGATTTTTGAGACTATGAATGAAGATAAACAGCCTGTAAATGCTATACAAACAATATTTCACACTTTCTATAGCAATTACCTTGATGAAAAGTATCCCGATGCCCGGGAACGAAAACTGGACATCGAAAGGTTAATGGAAATTTCTGAACGATATTCAGGTATTTCCGAACTCCTTGAAGATCTTGCTGTTAGTGAAAAGGTTGATATTGAAAGGGAACGAATCGAAAGAGAATCAAAGGTTGTTTTGAGCACCGTACATCAGGCAAAGGGATTGGAGTGGGATGTGGTATTTATCATTGCTGTTAATCCCGGGGATTTTCCGAGTTATTTTGCGCTCAATGAAGGCAACATAGATGAAGAGGAACGCATATTTTACGTCGCAGTAACCAGGGCAAGAGATTATTTGTACATAATCAGGCAAAAAGGTGGAAGAAGCAGGCCTATGATGGGAAACAGATATGTTTTCAGATCTGGTTATGACTTCATAGCAAAAATACCTGAAGATACGGTGGAGTTCTGGGACATAGGATGGGATCTATAAATCTCATAAATACTCTAAGCTAGGGGGGAAAGAAATGGAAGCATTGTATCTACCACTATCTGCTGGCTTGATTTCAACGATTTTTGCATTCATTATGCTCAGAAGAACACTTAGATTTTCACCGGGGAGTGAAACAATGCAAAAACTTTCCGGTTATGTGCAGGAAGGCGCCTCTACCTTTATTGGTGCGGAAGCTAGGAAGATTTTCACCGTGGCTATTCTCATCGCAGCTGCTCTGGGGATCATATTTCAATCATACAAATACCCCATTGCCCTTCTTTTTGGGGCTTTGATTTCAGAGCTTGCGGGTGTAATAGGAATGTACGCTGCAACTAGGGCTAATGCAAGAGTTGCCGAAGGTGCTAAAAGTGGCCTGCCTCAAGCCTTTAAGGTTGCTTTCTCAGGTGGATCAGTAATGGGGCTTTCCGTAGCAGGCTTTTCATTAACTGGACTTGCAGTTATAATGATAGTTTTCAAAGATTCTTTTGTTTATGAGAGTCTTACGGAGGTTTCAAGAGCTTTCGGGAAAATATCATTTCTTGATTCAGTTATGATAATTAGTTCTTATTCGCTGGGTGCAAGTTTGATTGCCCTTTTTGACAGGGTCGGAGGCGGCATGTACACAAAGGCCGCTGATATGAGTGCTGATCTTGTTGGCAAAATCGAAGCTCACATACCTGAAGACGATCCGAGGAATCCGGCTACTATTGCAGACAATGTCGGCGACAACGTTGGCGATGTTGCCGGATTAGGCGCAGATATTCTCGAATCTTATGTTGCTTCTATTGTATCTGCCATAGTTCTCGCCATATTCATGAAACTCGCAGACAAAAAAGTAGTTGACGGTGTCGTTCAGTGGGGAATGAGCTCTGATCATTATTATAGACTTATTCTTTTGCCTGTCCTGATAGCTGGAGCGGGCGTGATCGCGTCATTAATCGGTGTAATAGTCGTAGCCACTTTAAGGGCAAAAGATGCGAGGAAAGCATTGGGTTTTGGGAACGTATTCACTGGTATTTTAGTTCTCGCCTCCACAGCTCTTGTGATAGGTTTGTATGCACCCGACTACAAATTCAAGGATGAATTCATTGTTAATCCCGATTTTGTTTCGCGATGGAGAATATTCCTGGCAATAGCAAGCGGACTGATAGCTGGATTGATAATAAGCAAGTTAAGTGAATACTTTACCTCTACCGATTACTCGCCAACAAGAAAACTCGCTCAAAAAACACAAGCTGGTGTAGCTATTAATATTACTTCCGGTCTTGCATTAGGTATGGGAAGCACATTATGGCCTGTTATCACTCTGGCTATGGCGATACTCGGTGCTTACTGGTCTGCGGGCGTTTATGGTATAGCAGTAGCGGCTCTTGGAATGTTATCTTTCGTTGGATATATAGTAAGCGTGGATAGCTATGGCCCTGTTGCAGATAACGCTGGTGGTATAGCACAGATGGCTGAGCTTGATCCGAAGGTAAGAACGATAACTGACAAGCTAGACTCCGTTGGTAACACAACCGCTGCGATTGGAAAGGGCTTTGCCATTGGTTCTGCAGCTTTTGCTGCACTTGCACTTATTGTCTCGTATATCTGGAGTGCCGCTCATTCCGCGGAAGAGATAGTGAATAACCCGGTTATTAACCTCGTTGAACCATATACGATTGTGGGCATAATTATTGGTGCTATGCTCCCCTTCTTCTTCACTTCATTGCTCATAAAAGGGGTTGCTGATTCTGCGGATTTGATGATAACGGAAATTAGGAGACAGTTCAGAGAACACAAAGGAATTTTGACAGGCGAGGAAACACCTGACTATAAACGCTGTATTGAAATAACAACCGAAGGAGCTGTTAGTAGAATGCTCGCTCCGGGACTTATAGCAATTCTCACGCCATTTATCGTGGGCTTCCTCTTTGGAAAAGCGGCTGTGGCTGGCTTGCTTCTTGGAGGTCTGGGTAGTGCTATTATGATTGCTCTATTTACTGCAAATTCCGGTGGTGCGTGGGACAACGCAAAGAAATTTATCGAAGAAGGAAATTATGGTGGTAAAGGGACAGATGTTCATGCAGCTGCCGTTGTAGGCGACACCGTAGGAGACCCTCTCAAAGATACAGTGGGACCTTCTATGGATATATTGATAAAACTCATGTCCGTTGTCTCGCTGGTTTTTGGGTCACTATTTCCAAATAAGCCTTTCTTCATGTGATCATACTTACAAAACGCCGGGGCAGAGCATGCCACGGCATTTTGCTTTAACATGAACAGTATGCTATTATTTTACGCTAATCTAACTATTTCATCGGGGGTGATTGTGTGAAAAAGGCTTTGATTTTTGCACTTATAATGGTAACATTAGTCTCAACAGTTTCTTTGTCAAGGGTAAGCCTTGACACTTTGACCTTCTACACTATTGACTTAGAGACCGGAACAACTGACACCTTCCCGATCGTTTATCTCACTATTGAGCCTGTAAAGGGGATAGGACTAAGGCTGGAAGATTATATTGTTATTTCTCATGATACGCTGTCTCTTGGGCCAATCAGCTTGATGATACCAAAGCTATATTACGGTTACTATTATGGCAATGATCTGAGCGTCAAGATTGGAAATTTCCGCTCGAAGTACTACAACACTAGGAAGATAAATTCTCTCAGAGTCGGGGGATTTTACGATTACAACTATGGGATAGAGGTAAAATACGACTATGACAAATTCTCTTTCCTTGGAAAATACAACTACAATGCTGATTTTGCCGAACATCAATTCGGTGGAATGGTATCTTACAAAACAAAAGACTACGCTGTCGCTCTCTACACCATGAAGAGGGGTACTAACTACGATCTTTCTGTTGACGGAAGCTTGAAACTCCGGGTAGGTCCTGTTTCAGGTGAGGTCTTCGGTGCAGTTGCCATGTATGGGCCATCTCTTTTCAACTTCCCACCAACATTTCTTATAGGAACTCTCGTCGATTGGGACAAGATTTCCGCTGGAATACAGTGCGCGCATCAGGGATCTTGGAACATTAAATATGACTTTTCCGATCCCAATAGCGGCTCTAACTGGGTACTGAATACCTTTGCTGATTATTACTTTACGTCGAACATTTCCGCGGGTGTTTTCCTTGATATAAATTCCAACGGATACAATTACGGAACAAAAATCAGGATGGACGACCTCGAGTTGCTGATCTCCAACGGCGATGCTGACGGTGGAATGAACGGTATCCAAAGAATTGAACTTTCGTATTCAAACCACTTCTCCATCGACTTTGAAAAGTTCTTTAAGGATCTCATAAAGAGCACGAAGAAACTACCGAAGATAGCAGAAATCAAGAAAACAGCCAAAATTGGAGATACTGTAACCATCAAAGGTATCGTTGCCGTTGATACTGGTGTAATGGGCAACGATGTTACCTATATCGTGGATGAAACGGGCGGTTATATGGTCTGGGGAAGAAACACCGTCGGCCTCAAAGCAGGCGATGAGGTAATCGTAAGTGGTTATATAAAAGAATATTATGGAATCATAGAGATAGTCACAAGCTCCGTTGAAAAGATCTCTTCAGGTAAAGAAATACCCGTTATTTCCGTTAGGGCCCTCGATGTATTCTTCGGAAAATATGAATCAGCGTTGGTAAAAATAACCGGCACTGTCATGGACGTCCAGAAATACTCAATAATGGTTAAAGATAAGTCTGGCATGATCAAGGTTTACGCAAAGCAGGGAATGAACGTGTCCTTCGAGAACATTTCCTTTGGTCAGGAGATAACCGTTATCGGTATCGTTTCCATGTTCAAAGGAGAATGGGAGATCATCCCGAGGTCTCAGGCTGATATACAGTAATACACTAAGAAAAGAAAGGTAAAATATGAGTTTTCGCAGACATGTGATGAATCAAACGTGGCTGTATATATCGTTAATAATTTTAGTTTCTATATCGGCGCTGTTTCTCACTTCGTGCATTGTGGAACAGCCTTCTTCACTGTATTATGTGACTAAGGTACTCGATGGAGATACAATTAAGATCCAATACAAAGGTGAAATAGTCAGCGTCCGATATATAGGCATAGACACCCCGGAAACTCATGCGGGTTCAAAACCGGTTGGAGAATTCGGAACAGTCGCGGCGAATTATAACGAACAACTTATATCAGAATCTGGTTGGAAGGTTGGAATCGTGGCCAGAGGATACGATTACTATGGTAGGTTGTTAGCTTATGTCTATATGAAAGACGACAAAATGATAAACGAAGAGATAATAAGAAACGGTCTTGCAAGGCCATTAACCTATGAAAACACTTCAGAACATTCAAAAGACTTCAAAAATGCTTATTGCGAAGCGTATTATAATAGACGGGGAATCTTCTCAAAATATGATTCAGCAAAAGTTATAGACGCTTCGGTCGTAAAAAATAACCTTACCCCATTTTACTATGGTGGTTACCTTGGAAAGATTATCTGGTTGAAGTTTACTGTTACCTATGCTTACAAATATAAGTTTGGGGGTTCGGATGCTATAGTAGAAATTCGTGATGAAGAAGCAGGTCTTTTCTTTAGTGCTGATCCCAATTTTTATCAGTATCTTGGCAAAGAAATAAAAGTTTACGGCGAGATATGGGAAGAAGATGGAAAACCGAAAATACTTTTACGAGCACCCTTCGAAATAGAAGTAATAGAGTAGTAAGTGAATCACAACTCCCTTGTTAACCCAGAATATTCTTGACGGCTCCATTTGAGATTCTGCCAATAAACAATTAGGAGGTGTGGGTATGAAGAAAGTACTGTTAGTTTTGTCTATTGCTGCACTTATCCTTGCGTTAACAGGCTGTCCAAGTTGGTTCATTAAAAACGAAATCGAAGAAATGACCATCCCGGAGATCAAAGCATGGATCGATGATAACGGAACCAATGTCGACGAAATGCTTGTCAAAACACAGGCAATTGTTACCTACGTTTATGAAAGCTACCTTTTCGCAGTTGATAATGACAACAACGGTATCAAGATTTACTCCGGCGGAGATCCTGATCTGAGCATATTTAAAGTCGGTGACAAAATCGGGATCGTCGGCACCCCTTACAAATTCAATGATTTAGAGTACGAAATCGATTTGACCTACAGCGAAGAGGCCACCATTAGCCTCCTCGAAGAAGGCGTCGCACTTCCTGTACCTTATGTAGTTCCAACTGACACAACGTTAACCTTCGAAGACTTCGGCAAATTGGTTGAATTTACTGGAAAATATGATAGCCAACCTTATCACTATTTGTTCAACAATGGTAGTGAACAAGTTTATGTATTCAGATTTTCAGATATGCCCGCATTAACCGAGAGTGGAACTTATACTGTTATGGGAGTTGTGGGTGTTGCTGATGTCAAAAAGGACGATGAGTATATCCCGACACCAATGGTCTTCGTCTGGGATGCCAACAACGTTGAGGAGATAGAAACACCCGTCCTTCCCGAAGCACCAGCCCCTGGAACAATTATCATCAGTGAAATCCACTACAAGCCTACCGGAATCGATCCCAAAGCACATGAATGGGTTGAAATTTACAACGCAACAGACACAGCAGTAAATATGGGTTCTGTCATCCTGACAGACGAAGAAGGATATTTCCAGTTCCCCTCTGATTTTGTTCTTGAACCCGGTAATTTTGTCGTCGTTGGTACAACCGTCGATGCAACACAGGGAATCGACTTTATCTGGAACAGTATTTACCTAAGTAACAGTGGCGAAGGGGTAATTCTTCACACCAACGTTGCCAGTCCATTTGAACCAACCGAAGATACAATTCTTTGCGCTGTTAATTATGCTAACGACTCTAATTACGGTCAGTCTCTTTATCTCACTGTGGAAACAAACGATCCAGCAGTAGTCGAAGATTACGCAACCAACTGGTTGCCAACTCCGCAAGAAGAGGCATATATGTACTTCGAATCTGTCTACAACGATGCTCCTGCTTACAACTACGGAACTCCGGGCGCTCCGAATCCCGGTTGGTAATAATTCGAAAGAAAAATCGAAGCGTAAAAAGGCCTCCCGAGGAGGGAGGCTTTTTTTATTTATGCTTCTTACTCGTCATTTTTTACCGTAGGAGCAGAAAATGTTCTCCTTTTTATAAGAGATTTAGATAAAATCCTTGCTGTCCCCATGATCTCAACTTATGCATTTCGAGTTAACAGAATGAAGGAAAGAAAAACAGGTCATTGAAAAAGGCACGGAATCATCGTATATTCGTGGTGACTAAACCATACGAAAGGATGATTCCATGCCTACCACGAATATATCACAAATTCTCCCGGATGTCATTAAACATGTTCACTTTGCCCGTAAAGAACAGAAGAGATTCGTTCTCAGTTATTCCTTTGCCTTGTTCATGGCAAACTACAAGAACACCAAAAGGCTCGCTAAGTTAT
>Ga0190344_1000386_pt1 | contig 22809 bp, 17 predicted proteins | sample 48721323_MG_FD_161662 | JGI IMG/M metagenome (GOLD analysis project Ga0190344, IMG submission 161662) | Hydrothermal vent microbial mat bacterial communities from Southern Trench, Guaymas Basin, Mexico - 4872-13-2-3_MG | ecosystem: Environmental > Aquatic > Marine > Hydrothermal vents >... | reverse complement strand
CAGCTGCCCCTGCAAACATTATATTTCCCTCGGCCTGCTTATTGACTACCATACGTATGTTTCCCGGCACAGCAATTCTTGAATTTCTTTCCGCTTCCGCAGGGGCAGGGATCATTCCTCCCGGGAATATCTTGTGAAACCACCTGATTTTCCAGGTTTCTAATCCAGTTCATAACATTGGCCGGTGGACGTTTGGCTGCCAGTTCCCTGGCCATAAAATCCATATATGGCTTTACGTGTTGAAAAAACATTTTGTATCCGGAACACAGGTAGTTCAAACCCGGCTGTCCGTCAGGTGTAACACTGATCCGGTTTTTACGACATCCCCCGTGGCAGGCAAAACGGTATTCGCAACGCAGGCAATATTTTGGAAGACTGTTTCTCTTATTGATACCAAAATCAAACTGCTTCTGAGATTTCGCCATTTCGATCAAGGGTTTTTCCATGATATTCCCCAGGTAATTTTCCGGAAAAACAAAATGATCACACGAATACAGGTCCCCGTTATGTTCCATCACCATAGCATCGCCACAGGTTTCCGCGAAAACACATAAACCCGGCATGGCCCCCACCCAGTTGGCCAGGGTAACATCGAAAATCTGCACAAAACATTTCCCCACATCATTCCTCACCCAGTCGTCGAAAATATGGATCAGGAATTTCCCGTAATCTTCAGGATCCACCGACCATCCTGCCACCTGTGCATTGCCTTTGAAAGCCGGAGCCACCAGTTTGAGCTGACCGGGATCCAGGTCTTCAGCAATCCGTTCCACAATGGGAATGAACTGCATAAAGCCGCTGCCGATATTTTTCAGGAACCGGTAGGTTTCCACAGCATAATGTGCATTATAATCGTTCACACAGCTCAGGGTATTGAATTCCACCTTTTGCCGGTGTAGCACTTCAATTCCCTTCATCACCTTTTTGAATGTACCCCGGCCGTGCTTATCTTTCCGGTAGCGGTCGTGATTGTGTTCCGCCCCGTCAATGGAAACTCCCACCAGCATGTTGTGATCATGGAAGAATTTGCCCCAGTCGTCGTTCAGCAGCGTCCCGTTGGTCTGAAAAGCATTCTCGATGGTTTTACCCCCGGCGTATTTTTTCTCCAGTGCAACCACTTTTTTAAAAAAATCCAGTCCAAGCAAAGTAGGTTCCCCACCCTGCCAGGTAAAGGTCACCACCGGGACATCATGGGCTTCGATATATTGTTTAATGAAGGTTTCAAGCACCTCATCGGGGATCCGGTAATTTTTTCCCTTCCCGTAAAGGACATTTTTTTCCAGATAATAACAATAGGTACAATTCAGGTTACAAACCGGACCAATGGGTTTGACCATCACATTGAAAGCGGTGGGTTTTCTTTGTTTTATTGCGTCGGTATAGAGAATATCCATATATAAGAATTTAATCGTTTAATGATAATCAGTATAAAAAAAATCATTCATTAAATAACTTTACCCATGACAAATATAAGGAATAAAAAATATTCGGGTGATGGCAACCCCGGTGGTCAAAACAAAGGATGAGCCAGCATTTCCCATCACAGAACGTTTGTACATGTTGAAATAATTAGCCAACTTCAATGTTTAAAATAGAACCATTTCTGTCTGAGAGATTCTGTCAAATAATATCCTTAATACATAAGAACATACATATGAAAAGTATTGTATCGCTTGTTTTATCCATAATTTTGATTATCGGTTGTAAAAGTACGGGAAATCAAAACGAAAGAATAGAAGATATTCAAGAACATCGGGGAGCCAGACCTGATCAACCGGTGAAAGAAATCGTGAGATCTTTTCATGATGACTCAACCATGGTATATTTCCCCGGGGGGGAGATCCAGATCGGGGCCGAATCGGATATACCACCCCATGGTCCGCCTTTTCAAATGTATATCAAACCATTCTACCTGGATATTCATCCCGTTACTGTCTCCATGTTTCGCCGGTTCATTGAAGAGACCGGATACCGCACCGATGCAGAAAAATTCGGAAATTCCGGCGTATTTGATCCTAAACGGTTTCAATGGGAACTGGTGGAAGGTGCCAACTGGAAATATCCTTTCGGAAAAGGGAATAAACCGGCCCAGAATGATCATCCGGTAACCCATGTGAGCTGGAACGACGCTGTGGCTTATTGTCAGTGGGCAGGGAAACGCTTACCCACTGAATTCGAATGGGAATACGCAGCCAGAAATGGCAGGAACAACGGCAATAAATACCCATGGGGGAACGAAATCCGTCCTGGCGGGAAATACACGGCCAACTACTGGCAGGGTGATATAACGGATAAACAGGGAAAGGACGGGTTTATATACACTTCCCCGGCAGGTTATTACGGAACACTTGAAAGCGGACTAACAGATATGGCCGGTAACGTTTGGGAATGGTGTTCGAACCCGTTTTCTCCCTATCCCAACAGCGGTAATTTTTTCGATATCGAACCGAACAGCAGGGCGATCCGGGGAGGATCATTTTTCTATGATCAGGCCGGAGAAGAAAGTCTGGCAGTATACTTCCGCTCATCCAATACCATCGAAACATCACTGTTTAACATGGGTTTCCGTTGTGCGGCAGATGCATCGGAAGAGAATAAATAATGTACTAATATATTACGAAGTTTGCAGCAAGGCTCAAAAAACAAAACAATAACTGTGGCCTGATAATTTTACAGACAAATAGTTGCACAACTCAAATGCTGTTTGAAATAGGGTTTGCTGACTTTTTCAGCAAACCCTATTTAAGGTCCCCACCTGATCTGTAAAAAGTCAGTCTTTCTTTCTTTGAAGGGTATAAAACGAGGATATGGGCATATTATTTTTCAGTTTTTTTCAATTTTCCATTCTTTCGGAGGGACAAAATCAGGTGGTTTTATGTCCGGTGGAGGTGTCATGGTAGGGACTATGCCGTCGTAAACAGAGAGAGTTTCCAGCAATTCCCGGTAAACGTCCGGATACTGGTCCCTCACATTGGTGATCTCATTGGGATCGGTACCGATGGCGAAGAGCATGTCCTCGTTGATCCGCATTCTTGAAAGACCTCTGATGGCTTCCTTTCTGATAAGTTTCCAGTCGCTGTTCACAATAGCCCCGCAACCCAGGTAGAAATTGCGGTCGATTTCTTCCGTTTCACTCTTCAGTACGGGTAATATGCTGATACCGTCCACAGGCCTTCCGGGAATTCCTTCCAGTCCCAGCAGGTCACACAGGGTGGGCAAAACATCCACAAATCCGGTTACCTGATCGGTGATCCTTCCGCCGGCAAAGCCTCCCGGCCATTTAATTACGGCAGGGACCCGTACGCCTCCCTCCCATTCGGTCAGCTTTCCTCCCCGCAGATCACCGTTTGAAGCCCCCAGGTTACGGGCTCCCCCGTTGTCGCTAAAGAAAAGAACCAGGGTATTCTCTGTAATACCTACTTCATCAATTGTGGCAAGAATATCCCCAATTCCTTTATCCATGTTTGCCACCATGGCGGAAAAGGTCTGACGGATGGTGTTCCCTTTTCCCCTACCTCCCTGGAAAGGCGGCTGGGTTTCATCGTAACCTACAAGCTTTAGGTACTCCTCCTGCGCCTGCAGGGGTGAGTGCGGGGCATTGTAAGCCACGTAAAGAAAAAATGGGTTATTCCCCCATTTTTCCCGTATAAACTCCACTGCCTCTCTGGTAATCAGATCGGTGGAGTAACCTTCGTCGTAAGATGTTTCATATCCTTCGTGCCAGTCAAGTTGCCCCTCCCGGGTGTGATCAAAATAATCGATGGCCCCATTCAGATGACCGTAAAAGTCGGTAAATCCCCTCTGCAGAGGGTGGTATTCCAGCCGGGAATGACCCAGGTGCCATTTCCCGACAATCCCCCTATGCATGTATCCTGCCTCTGCCAGCACTTCTGGCAGTGTGGTTTCTGCGGTATCCAGCCCGTAGTCGAACCAGGGGCGGTTGACAACATGTCGCAATCCGTACCTGTCGGGATACCGCCCGGTCATCATCCCTGCCCGGGTGGGAGAACACATGGGAGCGACATAAAACCGGTTCAGTACGATGCCCTCATCGGCCAGCCGGTCAATGTTGGGAGTCGGAATATCACTGTTGTGAAAGCCCACGTCTCCCCATCCCAGGTCATCGGCAACAATAATAACAATATTCGGCAATTCTTTTTCGGGTGTAGCCACGCAGGCACCCAGCAGCAGGCCTCCAAGGCCCAGGTAAGCGTTTTTCATAGGTTCATCTGTATGGTTAATGTTCTTTTACAGGTTAGTGCATTGAAGTCATTCTTTTCTCATCCGGTCCAGGGTTCAGGATAAAGATGTAATCCCTGCCTTTACAGGCAACAATTTCAGGCATTGCAACGGGCAAAGTTCCTATGTTGTATTCATCATAACCCACCCCGAAATCAAAAGGATTTTTTGAGGCATAATGGATATTCAGGTTGTTTTCACCGTAATACTGGTTCCTGAAAAGGTAACACCAGTCCTCCTTCTCAACAACAAATGGACACACCGAGCTTCCGGGCCGGTCGCCCGCCTCTACACCAGCCGATACCATAACTGCATTGCTCCGGTATAGGAGATCATCAGACGTACGGCAGAATACCCCACTCACAAAGGTCTTTTTCACCACCTGCCCGTTCTCCTCCAGGGTGCCGTCGGGGCAGGTATAACCGGTATAGTAGCCATAGAATTTTCTATTCAGCCTGATCACCATAGGATCGCGTGTATTCAGATATGACCCTGAGAAAAGCTCAGAGCTTCCTTCTTCGTTCAGAGCGCGGGTAAAGTTCTTCCCGTGGATGCTTTCTGCCAGGCAGATTTTTGAGAATCCGCCGTAGATTATGCGGTATTTTCCTTTCCATCTGAACACATAAGGGGCCTGGAGGCCTCCTTCCGTTTCGCCGAGCGGGGTGTCTGCAGTCATGACAATCCCAAGCGGTTTCCAGTTGGCACCGGTCAGCGAACTGCCTTCCCAGCCATAGAACAGACGGTTCCTACCCACGCATCGGGTTCCCCTGATACACGACCACAGCTGCCAGTTCCCGTCGGCAGCCTGCCAGACGGCGAAATCCACCGTCTGCTGCCTGTCGCCCGCAAGCGGACCCGGATCAGGATTATTGGCCACCGACCACCACTCTCCGCTGATCACAGACACATACATGATTGGCTCGTTTCCTCTGCATGAAAAAATATTAAATAGCAGGAAGAGTGCAATGACAGCCAGAGCCAGTTTAGAGATGAATTTTGTCATTCAATTTTATTTCAGTGGAACGTCGCCAGGAGGCAGCATGTAGCAATATACCTGGTATCCCAGTTCACTCCAGGCGCTTTCCTTCGGATAGGGCATGCGGGGATAGAGTTCCGTATTATCGGGAATGAACCTGAGCCTGATTCTGAGTGCGGACTTTTTTTCAGTGAGGTCTGCCGGGACAAGAAACTCATCATCTCTGAACCTCCTGTTCGAGATCTGGATATTGAGCTCTTGCGGATCCAGTTCGCCTTTGGGATTGGAATAGAGATAAATATTCCCTCCGGCCAGGTACCATATCCCGGCATATTCCCATTCAGTGTCTCCTTCCCCCTGTTCAGCGGAAGCATCCGAAACATAAACTTCGGCAGTCTGATTCGGGAAGCTGTAATCCAGTGTCCTGCGGAGCATCACCCCCCTGTTTTCCGGGTCAATTTTCACCGTGAATTCTGAAATCCCGCGTGTAAAACGTCCGTCTTCCCTGTGGGCAGGGTAGACCTCTTTGCCGATCATTTCCGGGTAATCCGGGATATCCTCGATCTTCCTGTCCGGGAACACATCGATCCCCCATTCAAACCTGGAAAGCACCGATTCCACGGGAGAGGCAGCAGGAGAATGGTAAGCATGCTGTTTTTCACTTTCCGGATCGCCGATATCGATCTCATCGGTTTTCACCAGGACAGGAAAAGGCGAACCATACCAGTAGGTAACCGCTTCGTAATGTTCCGTGGAGAGGTTATCCCTGCCATGTTCAAGCCTGATCACCGCCCGCCTGCCGAAGGGCATCAGGTCGGCCAGCAGAAATCGGTAAGCCGATTCGATCAGGTCCTTCTCACTCTCCATCTGCGACCTGTCACGGCCTATACCGCAAGGATGACCGGCCAGGGGAAGGGTCATGTTTTCCCCTCCCCAGTAGTCGCCTCCCCCACCCCACTCTTCCGTACCCGTTCCATAGGCCTGGGGCGACCGGCTGTCGTCAAAGAAAAACCGGGGATCCCCTTCCAGGGTATTCAGGATGCCCCTGTGGGAAAAAATGAAGGACGTGCCCACAAAACTGCCCGACCATTCATTGCTCCCCTCCATTCCCTTCGTGTCAAGGAATACCATATCCATTCCCGGTTCGGGCGAAGGAATGTCCTTATAACTGGCATGGAAATATGCATTCAGTTCAGGGTATTTGCCCTGGGGCTCATACCTGATCTCCCAGGAAAGCTTTCCGGGCACAGGGTCAATGCCTGCCAGCTCGATCCTGGCAGAATGCCTGAACGGCATGGGAAAATAACAGGCAAGTTCCACTTTTTTCCCCTGATAATCATAACGGATATTGACCGGGAATGCCTTCACCAGGTATTCCTTCTTCTCCCGGTTGTAGAGGGTGCCGGCACCGAAGAACAGGCAGAGGGGCGCATCCACCGAGGGCTGTTCCCTGCCGTCCCAGGTAATCAGCAGCCTGGCACGTTCCAGATCCCCGGCATACTCCAGCGGGATGGTCAGTTTGATGGCACGGAGCCTGGACACGGGAGCACTGATATCGGCCAGCATAATGTTTTTCCTGTTGAGTTTTACACTGCCCCTCAGGGTTCTGATGTCCCGGGGGGCAATGTCTGTACCGGCCCTGCCAAGAAGTTCCAGTACATCCCTGTCAGGGATCTGACTGAGGTCCCAGCTACTCAAAGGATGGGACAGTTCCCTGCCTTCGGGAAACAGGTGGTAGATATAGTAGCCCGTTCCATACCTTGTTCTTGAATAAGCGATCTGCAGGGATTTCACAAAAGGCATCGGGGTCCATATCAGGTCGGCTCCCTTGGTGGTGGCCCAGGTAAAGTTCAGGGGTTCGGGAAAAGGTTCAGGGGGGATAAACTCACTTTTCGGGATGGTGGTTTTGGCATTCACCGGATCGAGGGTGCCGGTCTCCTTTACCAGGTTGTCCTTCCCGTCGATCACAAAATGCCAGGGGCTGCCATGCCAGTGGTTTGCCCTGAAGAAATAGAGCACCCCCTTTCCTTTCACATCGAGGGTAACATTCCAGTCCTCCTCCTTCGCAAAGAGGAAATGGCTGGCATCCGCTCCCTCATTGAAACCCCGTCTGTCATAAGTGCTCCTCATATTGGCCCTGACGCCCAGTCGTTGCTGTGGCCAGAGTTCCCACATGCGATAGGCATCGGATCCCACAGGCAAGGGGGGAATGGCAGCAGGCTGGGCTGAAACCATTCCTGAGATCATCCATACGGATATCATCAGGGGGATTATACGGATCATTCCGGCCGGCCTGAAGTTTTTCATGATCATCGTTTTATCGTTATCATTAACAGTGAATGCGGGGGAAGGGAAAGGCTCCCGTTCCTGGGCCTGAGCGTCCTGGTTTCCGGGACGACACGCCCGGGAGCATCCACATCATTGAACGCATCCGGCGAATCTCCCTGCAGAACATATGCCTGGAGGCTGTCAGGCAGGTCCGGGAGAGATAAACGGCAACCTGCTTCCTGGTCGGGATGCCTGTTGACAAGTGAAAGGGTCAGGGTTTTCCTGTCTTCACTGCAGGTGACGATGGCATCCACCACAGGGATGTTTGTATCTCCACCTGGCCCGGGTACCCGGAAGACATCTGAATGCAGGTCACAGGGAATGACGAATGGCTGCAGATAATTGGCATACATGTACATGACATGGTAGGTGGTTCGTTTCACGAGTCCCTCCGGATAGACATAAAGCGGCCCCCGGGTATTGACCACCGGTGCCATACAGGCCATGGCCACGTGGTCTGATTGCCTGAGACAGGCATTCAGGAAGCAGGCAGTGAATATTGCATCGGCCATAGTATAGGTAGAATTCAGGTCGTTCAGGTCACGGGCAGCGATATCCTGCTGTTCCCTGTGAAGCCCGTGGCCCGGGTGGTGCCAGCTGCGCAGGTTCCATTCATCGAATGCAATCCTGATCTTTCCGGCATAGCCGGTTTCCTCAAGGATCCTGATGGTATTCAGTATCCTCCTTTCCGGCATCACCGAAAAGCGCATGCAGGAGAGGTAATCTGAAGGATCGTTCACCTGCTGGAGCCTGTCCCAGTAACCATGGATGGAAATATAATCGAGATAAGGGCCCGCTCTTTGAAGAAGCGGAATAGTCCAGGCGGTATCGGGTAGTGCGGCAGCAAACAGATGGATGGTGGGGTCAACATTCAGCATCAACTTTGCTGATTCCCTGACAAAATCACCCCACTCATCCACCGTTTTCGCACCCAACTCCCAGGCGCCATAATTCTCATTCCCGATGCTCCAGTATTTCACCGCATGCGGTTCCTCAAAGCCATTGGCCCGGCGCATCGCAGCAAATTTCCCCATTTCCCGAAGATTGCAGTACTCCACCCATTCGCTCATTTCTTCGGGTGTGCCTGTTCCTGCATTTGTACAGATATAGGGTTCGGCACCGATCTCCCTGCACCAGCTCACGAATTCATCGGTGCCGAAGGTATTGGGGTCTTCCACATGCCATGCCTTGTCATACACAGGCACCCGAACCGGCCCCACACCGTTCATCCAGTGATATGACGAAACAAAACAGCCTCCCGGCCACCGTACAACAGGAACCTTTAGTTCCCGGAGGGCAAGAATGACATCTTTCCTGAATCCCCTTTCATCAGAGAGCGGAGAACCGGGTTCGAATATGCCCCCGTATACCTGGCGGTGGAAGTGCTCAATGAACTGCCCGAAGATCATCCTGTCGTACTGCAGCGGGGCTTCATCGAGTCGGATGTCAAGGAAGGCTTTATATTTCTGTGAATAAACCTGTGCCGGCAAACCCGGAAACAACAGGCAAATGCAGACGAGAATGATTTTGTGGTTCATATTCCTGTCAGTTTTGGTTTTCCATCACCTTATCGATCTCTGAGGGCACGGGGCGGATGAGTTTCTGTTTTTCATATTCCCTGGTCAGTTCCTCCACGATCCCAGGGAATTTTCCTGATAGGTCGTATTTTTCTGAAGGATCGACCTCCAGGTGGTAGAGCAATGGAATCTCATGTACTACGGGCAGATCAGGGGTATAGGAATCATGTGTAATAAAATGTGCTTTCCAGGGACCTTTCCTGACCGCATACAATTTGTCATTGATATAATAATAGATAAACTCTCTGGGAGAACCCTGAGCGCCTTTCAGGACTCCCGTGATATCCACCCCATCAAAGGTCCTGTCTCCGGGGATCTTTGCCCCTGAAAGTCCTGCAAACGTAGGGAACAGGTCCATGGCAGCAATGAGGGAAGGAGACACTCCCCCTGCCGGGACAGTACCGGGCCACCAGGCGATGCAGGGCACCCGCATCCCTCCTTCCCAGGTAGAATTCTTTCCTTCCCTCAGCAGGCCGGCTGAACCTCCGTTCTGTCTCCTCTGGAGCCAGGGTCCGTTGTCGCTGATGAACCAGACCAGCGTATTGCGATCAATTCCAAGCTCCTTCAGCTTTTCGAGTATCTTCCCCACACTCCAGTCGATCTCTTCCACCACATCTCCGTAGATCCCGCGTTTGCTTTTTCCCTCAAAATCTTCGGTGGCATACAGGGGAACATGCGGATTGTTATTGGCAAAATACAGGAAGAAAGGCCTGTCCTTGTTCCGGGAAATAAAACGCAGAGCTTCATCTGTATACCTTTTGGTTAAGTAACGCATATCGGGGTTCTCCTCTATCACCGTATCGTTCCTGTACAGGGAGCACCATGGCCTTTTCACGGCCCGTTCTTCTTCTCCGGAAGGATTAAGCCTGTCGGTGGCAATGGATGGCGCCCGGCGGACTCCGTTCTGATGATGATCAATCCCAAACCAGTAGTCGAAACCCTGCTTACCGGGAAGGAACTCCGGCTGGTGACCCAGGTGCCATTTCCCGATCAGGCCCGTGGCATAACCTTTCTCCTTCAGCATTTCCGCGATGGTGATCTCGGAGGCAGGCAACCCGCCAATGGAGTTCTGAAGAAATACTACTCCCCTGTTCCCGACCGGATCAGTGGTTCCGTAAACACCGGTCCTGATGGCCAGCCGCCCGGTGAGCAGGGCAGCCCTGCTCGGGGAACATACGGCTGCCCCCACATAGAACTGGGTAAACCTCATCCCCTCATCAGCCATGTTGTCAATGTTGGGGGTCATGATGGTGGGATGACCGTAGCACCCCAGGTCACCATATCCCAGGTCATCCACAAAGATGATGATGAAACTGGGGTGTCTGTCCTGGCTGCTGCACTGCAGGGCAGGTGCCATAAACAGGGGAAGGGCAAACATGCATGAACTTTCTATTGGTCTCATATTACCTGTTTCATTGATTCATTGAATCTGCATCATTTTACCGGTAAGGGAAGGGACCTGCATACGCGGGTTTCTGCTAAAAAAGGGTTCAATCATGAATTCTTCCCCATCGCAAGAGCAGGTCAGGACCACAGTATGAGGGGTTTCGAGATACCTCAGGAACAATTGCATCTTTCCTTCGGGAGTCCGGCGAAAAGCCCCGGCCACCCTGTGCGGGGGAGCAGGCCCGCGGATGGTTTCGCGGCCGGGAAAGAGAAAGCTACCATCCATCATGGTCTCTCCCTTCAACCAGAAATCAGCACCAAAACGCAAGCTGAATTCTTCATCTGCTGCCTGCGTTTTCACCAGCAGGGTATCACCATTCAAACCGAATGAAAGTGTTTTGATCCCGACACTGTCCGAATTGAAGCTGAAAGACCTTCCCACATACTTGTTCATTAAATCAGGGTCTCCTGCTGAAGGAGGGACCGGGAGATCAAGGGAGGCCATTTTTTCCCGGAGCCTGTCATAAGCGGCAGGATCAGGAGGAAGTGGTTCAGGGTGCATGACAGGCAGGAGGTATTCCCATACCAGGTTCAGCTCATCTCTCATCCCTCCGTATTGTCCCCCGATGGTTTCCGATGTAATGACCACCACCGCGTCCTGGTCGGGCATCACCACAATGAACTGGCCGTTTGCCCCGTCGGCCCTGAAGGCATTGTGCCGGCACTGCCAGAACTGGTAGCCGTATCCCTGAAGCCAGTCGCTGGAATCTTTCACTGCCTGCGGCAGTTCCGGCCGCTGCTGTATTTTTTTCGAACCGGCCTCATGGATCCATCCTGCCGGAACTACCTGTTTCCCCTGCCATTCCCCTTCCCGGAGCAACATCTGTCCGAACCTGGCCATATCCCCCGATTTCAGCCTTAGTCCCCATCCGCCTGTATTGATCCCCTGCGGATCGGTTTCCCAGTCCCATCCTTCGATACCCAGTGGCTCAAACAACCTCCTCCCGAGGTAATCAGACAGTTTCTCTCCCGTGGCTTCCTGGACGATGGCAGAAAGCATATGGGAACACAACGAGCTGTACCGGAATACGGTTCCAGGTTCATACTTAATGGGAGTTTGCCAGAAAACCTTTACCCAGTCTGGTTCTGAGGCAATGGTCCCGTGGATGGGATCCTGGCCGGCCGACATGGTAAGCAGGTCTTCCACTGTCAGCATCGACTGGTATTCAGTGAGTGTATCGGGCAGTTCATCCTTAAAGAATGAGACCACCGGATCATCCACACTGAGCTTTCCCTCTGAGACTGCCAGACCTACTGCGGTTGAGGTAAAGCTTTTTGTAGCTGAGTAAAGGGTATTCCTCAGATCAGCGGTGTAAGGAGCCCAGTATGCCTCGGCGATCACCCTGCCATGCCTCAGGAACAGGAAACTGTGGAATTCTCCCTGGCAGTCATCTGCTGCCTTGAGAAAATCAATGATCCCCTGAGAAGACACTCCTTCCGTTTCCGGAAGTGAATCCAGCAACGGTTCGCCTGCAGGATTTTGCCCACATCCTGTGAAAAGAAAGGCAAGGATGAAAAGGATGGGGATTTTGGGGACATCCTTCATGGCTGCTTATTTATTTTAATTATGAAAACTTGCCGTGACGAATTCAAGCACGGTGGGAAGTGCGGAACGCCAGAGCTCCCAGGTATGTGCCCCGTCACGGATACGGAATTCATGGGGGATCTCCAGTTTCCTCATCTCGATATGGATCAGGCAGTTCCCCACATACACCTGTTCGAGGGCATCATCATCTCCACACTCGATGTACCAGCGGATGGCATTTTTTCGATCCCCAGGGATCTTTTTCATAAGTTCGGGTATGCTGTAATTGTTGAAGTATTCCACTATCTGCTCTTCTGTTACGTTCTTATACCGCTGTGGCAGCCGTTCCTTTGCTTCATCGAGGGTAAGGGGAAAAGTGGCTGCACTCAGGGGACAGGCTGCCGAAAACATTTCAGGATGCCTGAGAGCATACAGAAAGGTGCCGCGCCCTCCCATGGACAAACCTGCAATGGCCCTGTACCTTCTTCCCTTCCTGATGCGGTAGGTACTTTCAATATACGGAATGAATTCCTTGAAGAAATAATCTTCGTAGAGCCATTCTCCCGTGGGATCGTTCGTATAGCCCCTTTTTGGCCCGCTTGCCTCCGGCATCACGATGATCATGGGAGTGGCCTTTCCGCTGTTGATCGCATCGTCGGCCTGGTTCAGCACATTGCCGTTCTGCACCCAGACAATCTGGTTCCCTCCCCCGCCATGTAAAAGGTAGAGTACCGGATAGCTTCGTTGTGAGGTCTCATAGTCGGGAGGAAGGTAGATGGCATACTTTTTTGTGGTTTTCAGGATCTTACTCTCAAGGGAAAGGTTATCGAATACTTTTCCCTGCTGTGCCTGAAGGCTGACTACCAGGAGGCAGGAAACAGATAACGTGTATATTTTTTTCATTTTCATTGGTTTTATATGGTCCGGGAATACAACTTTTATCATTCTTTATCATTTTTCACGGAAAATTGATGAACTCGAGCACTTCGGGGAGGGCCCTGCGCCAGACCTCCCAGGTATGGCCGCCATCTGTGATCCTGAACTCATGGGGAACTTCCAGCTTTCTCATGGTAAGGTGTATCAGGCAATTGCCCTCATACACATTCTCAATATGGTCATCGTCCCCACAGGTAATGTACCACCGCACTGCCGCTTTCCTGTTCTCAGGGATCTGTTTGATCAACTCAAGAACGCTGTATTTCTGATACCATTCCCTGATCTGTTCGTCACTCAGACCGGCATCCCAGCGTTTCAGGTATTCTTTTGCTGTTTCCGGGCTGAGGGGACCGGTTGCCGCACTGAGAGAACAGGCTGCCTTAAACATCTCGGGATGGTGCAGGGCAAAAATAAAGGTACCATTCCCCCCCATGGAAAGGCCGGCAACGGACCTGTTCATTTTACCAGGCCTGACACGGTATGTTTTTTCAATAAAAGGAATAAATTCCTCAAAGAAATAATCCTCGTACAGCCATGTCCCTGCCGGATTGTTTGCATAACCCCTGTCTGGACCACTGGCATCGGGCATCGCGATGATAAGGGGTTTCGTGATCCCATCACGGATGGCTTTGTCGGTGATGTGCTTCACCTCTCCCCGCTGTACCCATTCGGTCTGGTCACCACCTGCACCGTGAAGCAGGTACAGAACAGGATAACTTCGTTCGGAGGTTTCATAATCAGGAGGCAGGTAGATGGCATACTTTTTTGTGGTTTTCAGTATCCTGCTTTCCAGAGAAAGATGATCGTATACAGTTCCCTCCTGAGCCGGGGACTGTGTGCCAAGCGTGATCAAACCGAGTAACAGGAGAAATTTTTTCATAGTATTTTTTTTGTTCGTTTACAGTTGCGAAAAGGAAATAAATGCAAGAACCCTTGGGAATGCTGCGCGCCAGAACAGCCAGTTGTGTTCTCCGTCACTGACCCTGAACTCGTGGGGAATCCCCGCTTTTCGCATAGCAATGTGAACCAGGCAATCTCCCTCATATACCTGTTCCAGGGGATCATCATCACCGGTTTCAATATACCACCTGACCGCATTTTTTTTATTCTCGGGTATCTGATTTATGAGCCCGATGATGTTGTATTTTTCATAATAGGCCTGGTACTCTTTCTCTGAAAGGTCAGGGAACCTCTGTTTTATCTCAATTTTTGCGATTTCAGGTGTACGGAAGGGAATGCCGGGACTGAGCGGGCAACAAACTGAAAACATTTCCGGATGATGCAGGGCATAAGTCAGGGAAGCTTTGCCACCGCCCGATAAACCGGCTATATACCGGTATCTCCTGCCGGTCCTTATCCTGTAAGTCTTCTCAATATAGGGTATGAATTCCTCGAAAAAGAAATCCTCGAACCTCCATTCCCCTTTGGGATCATTCCACCAGCCCCTGACAGGGCTGCTGGCATCAGGCATTACGATCAACATGGGAAGGGCTTTCCCCGAGTTGATGTATTCGTCGGCTATTTGTTTTACATTCCCATTCTGGATCCAGGTGGTCTGGTTACCCCCTCCTCCATGAAGAAGGTATAGGACCGGATAGCTCCGCCCGGATGTCTGATAGTCCGGGGGAAGATAAACAGCATATTTCTTCTTGGTCTTCAGTATCTTACTTTCCATGCTCAGGTTGTCGTAAACCTGTCCCTGCTGAGGATACAGGGCAACAAAGGTTCCCAAGAGAAAGAAGATGGACATTGCTTTTCTTTTCATGGTCATTTGGCTAACCGTTTTATGAATTTGACAATATAAGAACTGTTTTTTTCAGCAATTTCAAAAAATACATGCCTGCCTCCAGCAGGCTGATATCGAGTTCTACTGTATTGCCGATTGCCTGGCGTAACAAAAGGACTCCTGTCATGGAATATACTTCTGCCACAGCTACACCATTCAATATCATACCTGTATTAATGATCCTATCTGATGGCGGATTGCGATAGATCCCGAACCTGTGCTGTTCTGTTTCCGTCACTGAGACAGGATTTCCGGTGATCAGGTCAAAATAAACCATTACCTGCCTGAACGGGATATCGAACTGATAATTTAGTTCAAATGGCACGCCCGTACCCTGAATGTTGGTCCTCAACAGAGTATACTTGAGGCACTTGTCTTTTGTTTTAGGGGCATCCAGCAATTCGGCTGAATGAAAGTTCATTTGGGTTGCTGTCTGGTACTGATTGGTCTGCGGACAGGGAAAAATAACAATCATTTTGTTGAGGCCCATACAATCCGTGTTATCTATCCTCAGGCTATTGACGACATGACAGGTATCCAGGGCAAGAAGACCGCTGTTCCCGTTGATCAGACAGGAAAAAAGGAAAGGGAAAAGGATCCCCTGAAGGAACCTGTTTGGTTTTGGACACTCAGGCATGGTATACCGGTATATTCTTCACATTTCTGTTCCTTCCGAAGTCATACAATCTGGAGCCGAACCAGGACATCGCTTCCGGCATCGGGTGATGATAATTCCCGAAAGGATCCTGCAGTCCGCTGTGCTGGCGCTGTGGTTTCCATTGTTCCCAGGCGTCCATCCATCCGCACCAGTTCCAGCCAATAAAATCGTGCCTGGGAAAAGCCCTGGTGGCAAAATCGATAAAACGGTTCGCCCGGGTAGGTGTATCCGGACAGACCGCACCGATGGGATTGGGCATTTCCTTATAAGGTACACTGAAGCTTGAATCTGCATGGAACAATGGCTTGCCCGACATCTCCGACCACCTGTCGATCAGGCGTACCTGTTCATCGTAGTCTCCGTAAAACTGGTAGGTAACCACATCCGAATAACCGGTCATCAGGGAAACCACCTCATCAGGAGGAGGGGTCTGGGCATTGATGATGTCCCCGAAGATGAGGTGATTGCTGTCATATTTCCTGATCGTAGCATAGGCCACTTTGTAGTACTGTTGCAAAATATCGAGCAGGAATGCCATGTTGTCTTCGCCATCACCTATCTCCCGGCTGCTTTTGACCGGGCTCCAGTTCCGGGCCTCCAGCAGCGCATCCCATGAAGTAAACCCTGTATGATAGACGAGGTTGAAGCTTTGGATATTGGTATATTTTTCCTTCATCATGGCCACAAATACCTTTTTCCCGGGCGCCTCCGCCCCCAGGTTCCTCAACACCCTTGGCCAGGTTGGTAATTGGGGGGCAGGCCCACCCCACGGATCCTGTCCGTGGGCAGCAGCATCGTTATCGGTCAGAACGGGACAATCGGTCAGTGTGTATCCTATCAGGAAGGGATCATCCCTCCTGGGTTCCACCATGCGTTTTGCCACCAGGTCACAACGATTTTCAAATGCCTGACCATACACATCAGCAAAATCCCTCACCACGGGTCCCTTCCAATAGGGTATAGTCACGAAGAACAGCCCCTGGATATAGGGTACTGTCAGCGTCCCGTAGTACTCTTTCCTGGCATGGGTGCCGATGGTATTCATCCCGAACACCTTCAGGTCATGCATCACCTTTTCGATGAATGCCTTTTTAAACACGGGATTATTCCTTTCTCCCGCACCGAATTTTTTTGCCCAGAATTCCCTGTTATAGTCCTGCAGCATATAATCCGGATCGGGATGGTTCATGCCAAAGGACAGGAATCCATGGCCACCGGGTGTAACAAACCACCACCTGTCAGCCTTTTCGAGCCTGAAAAAACCGGAAGGTTTAAAGCTGACCGATTCCAATCCCCCATACCGGTCGAGTCTTTCACCCTGCAGCCAACCCGTCAGGGGAACAGCGGCAGCAGCCATCCCGAGGCCCATTGTTTTCACAAAATTCCTTCTTGTATAATAATTCTTTTCTTTCATGATCACTCGATTATCCATGTTTCACTCGTTGTTCTTTTTTGCTCTTCCGGGAGGACGGCGGTTCTTTCCGTCAACACCGGTGAGCTTGTCCCCAAGGTCCTGCCTGTAGCGGTCGGCAATTTCCATCAGTTCTTCCACCACGCCGGGATAAAACTCTTTCACATCGTAATGCTCACCGGGATCTCTTCTCAGATCATACAGACAGTAACCGACTTTCACACGTTTGTCTTCCCCTCCCCTTCCGTTCATACCAGGTTTGCAACCTTCCACATTGATCGAGGTATGCGGAAAGACCAGTTTCCACTGTCCCTTTCTCACCGCTTCCAGGTTAGCCACGGGATCGGCAAACTGGAAGAAATAAACGAACTCATCCCTTGGGTTGGCTCCCTCCACACCGGTCATCAGCGGCAGGATATCCACCCCGTCGATCTTCTTTTCGGGAAGAGGCGCATTCACAATTCCGGCAAGGGTTGGAAACAGGTCAATAGTGGAAGCCGTTTCATTGCAGATGGTACCGGCAGGGATATGTCCGGGCCAGCTCATGATGCAAGGGACCCTTTGCCCCCCTTCCCAGGTGGTCAGCTTCCCTTCTTTCAGGCCACCGGCAGAACCGGCATGGTTGCCGAACTTGAGCCAGGGACCGTTGTCACTTGTGAATATGACCAGGGTGTTGTTCTCCATCCCGTTTTCTTTCAGGGCTTTCATGATCTCCCCCACCGACCAGTCGATCTCCATGACCACATCGCCGTACAAACCCTGCCTGCTCTTCCCCCTGAATCTGTCGGAAACTGCCAGAGGCACATGCGGCATGGGATGGGCCAGGTAAAGGAAGAAAGGATTGCCCTTGTTTTTCCCGATAAACTCCACCGCCTTCATGGTGAAGGTGGCAGTAAGTTCTGCCATTTGCTGCATGGTGTTTATTTCAAAAATCTCATCATTCCCCTCTATCATATGTAGCGGTGGGAATTTGGGATTTTTGCCTGCTGCACTGTCCGCACCGTATGGCCACTGGCCATGGGAATAGGGCAGTCCGTAAAACTCATCGAAGCCCTGCTGCAGGGGAAGGAATTCATAACGGTGACCCACATGCCATTTCCCGAATACTGCTGTGGTATAGCCCCGTGTTTTGAGCATTTCGGCCATCGTCGTCTCATCGGGGTTGATCCCGATATTTGATGCAGGAACAATGAAGCCCCCGATCCCGACCCTGTTCGAATAACAGCCAGTAAGCAAGCCTGCTCTCGAAGCACTGGAAACAGCCTGTGCCACATAGAAATTGGTGAACCTCATCCCGTTCGCCGCCAGCCTGTCAAGATGGGGGGTATCGAAACCCGTTGCACCGAAGCACCCAATATCTCCGTATCCCATATCATCTGTGAGTACAATAACGATATTGGGCAACCTGTCACTTTCCCGGGTTTTCCCTGCCGTCCCCTGTGCCCCGGCTGCCTGACCGGCAAGTATCCAGCCGGCAAGGCCGGGTATACTCCACACTGCTTTATGCATATCTTTGCTTTAATTATCCATTTACTCAGTTCATTTCTAAGCTTTGACCGGGACCGGTTTTCTTTTTCCCAGGGCATAATCATAAAGCCTTGAACCGAACCTGGCCATTACTTCCGGCATGGGGTGGTGGTAATTCCCGAAAGGATCCTGTAAACCGTTGTGCTGTTGCACAGGCTTCCATGCTTTCCATGCATCCACCCATCCGCACCAGTTCCAGCCGATAAAATCGGGGCGGGAAAAGGCACGTGTGGCAAAATCCAGAAAATAATCGGCCCTGGACTGCTGATCCCGGCATATCCAACCCACAGGATCGGGCATGTTTTCACCGACTACAGTAAAATTGGAATCGGTATTGAATATGGGAAGTCCTGTCAGAGCTGACCAATGATCAAGGAGGGCTTCCTGTTCGATATAAGGACCGTAATACTGGTAGGAGATCATATCGGTATGCCTGGCCACCAGTTGTATAATGTCGTCCGTGGTCCCGGTGTTTGCATTCAGCGGATCACCGAACAACAAATGGTTGGGATCGGCCTGTTTGATCGCCCTGGTGGTGACCCTGTAATATTGTTCATATATCTCAAGCATGAATGCATGGTTATCTTCCGCATCTTCTATTCCCTCTGTTTTTATGTAAGGGCTCCATTCCACTGCCTGAAGCAGTTCGTCCCAGGAATTGAATGCGGTACGGTAGTTTTTATTGAATCCGGCGATGGAAGGATACTTCGCTTTCATCATATCCACGTACCTGAGCTTGCCTGGAGTCTGTGCTCCCCTGTTCCGCAGGGCCCGGGGCCAGGTTGGCCGCTGTTCCTGGGGGGCTCCCCAGGGGACCATTCCATGGGGTTCTGCATCACGATCGGTCAGTATGGGAACATTCGTGAAGGTATAACCGATAAGGAACGGGTCGTTCACTTTTGGCAGGCAGACCCTTTCCGCGATCCCTGTGCATCGTTTGCCAAAGGCATCCGACCACACATCGGGATATCCCTGGACCCCTCTCAAGGCCCAGTAGGCAGTAGGAGCAAAGAAAAGACCCTGAACATAGGGAACAGTAATTTTTCCCAGTGCCTCCTTTTTGCCATGGCAACCGAGTGTATTCATGCCGAAGTATTCCAGGTCTTTAAAGACTTTATCAATGAATCCCTTCTTAAATGCGGGGTCATCAGGACTTTCCGCCCCGAATTTTTCCAACCAGAAATCTATGTTGTAATCCTGTGTGAGGTACACCAGGTCAGTGTGGTTAAGTCCATATGACAGGAAAGCAGAACCTTCGGGGGTTACCAGCCACCACCTGTCGGCTTTTTCCACCCTAAAAAATCCTGTTGGTTCAAAACGGATGCTTTTCAAACCTCCAAACCTGTCAAAGGCATTCCCTTTGAATCCTGACAGAACCGGTGTAAAAGTCATTGCAGCAGCTCCCATTCCAATGGTCCTGACGAAATTGCGTCGTGTAAATTGTTCCATGTTTCTGATATTTATTCTTATCTGTTTGATGGGCTGTTCATCGCTGTTTCTTACCAAGCATATCCATTAGTTCTTGTTTTAAATTTGTCTTTACCTGTGCATATTCGGGGTCGGAGGCCAAATTTTTCCATTCATAGGGATCCACCTCATGATCGTAGAGTTCTTCCTCCCCGTTGTTGCAAAGGATGTAACGGTATTTCCGTGTCCGCAGGCTGTAATGCTGACGTTCGGGGACACCGGGTTCACCGGGAGCAAGTTTTTCCATTGAATGCACACATGTCAGGGCAGCATCGGGTCCGTTCCAGCGTCCCTTTTCAGGATCTTTCAGAAGGGGTACAATAGAATATCCGTCAAGCTTCTGAGGTGCGACTGCATCAGGATCCAGGCCTGCCATGTCAATAAATGTGGGATACAGGTCGACCAGGGAAACCGGCTGATCACAGGTTTTGCCTCCCGGGACATCCGGACCTGTAACGATGAATGGCACACGGCAGGATTCTTCCCAGAGTGAATTTTTGAAAAGATATTCCTTCTCTCCCATATGATATCCATGGTCGCTGGTCAGGATCACCCAGGTGTTGTCAGCATAGTCACTTTCTTCGAGGGCATCCATGATCTTACCCACTTGTTCATCGACAAATGCCACATTGGCAAGATAGGCCTGGGTCCATTTCCTCAGAAGTTCCCTGCCTCCCTGTTTCATGTAGTTCGCGTAACGCCTGAATCCCAGAATACTTGCATCTGCACCCGGAGGCACAAGGATATCGGCACAGTCATCTGTGTCCCCTTCTTTGATCGAGGCCAGCTGAACTTCTTCCAGCGGGAACAGATCAAAGTATTTATCCGGAGCAAAGGCAGGGGCATGCGGCCGGTTCATCCCGATACACAGCAGGAAGGGTTTGTCGTGCGGTTCCCTGATTTTTTCCACTGCCCATTCTGCATTCAGTTCATCGGGCATGAGATCTCTGTCGTTTTCATCCACGTAACGGAAAGGTTTGTGATACAGGCGCCATCCCGTGTAACCGGGAATTCCTTTTTCAGGATGTGGAGGAACAACAGGGATATCGGACAGGGGGCCGAACTGATCGGTGATCATGAAAAAGCCTTTGGCAAATTTCTGGTGAAATGCTGCATTGGCGGTTTCGGCAAGCTGTCCGAAGGAATATACCGTATCGGGTGTACCGTCCCAGGGCCAGGGTCCCCAGCTGGGTTTATATCCGTATTCATCGAAAGAGGACCATTCCTCCTGGGTATTATGGAAAACCTTTCCTGTACCCAGGACTTTATACCCATGTGCACGAAAAAAATCGAAGAATGTCAGCGACTTCTTCAATACCGGATTTGTCCTCCAGTGGATGTGGTTGAAATCGTACCCGAAGTAACCTGAGGTATGCGGATAAAGTCCGGTAATGAGACTTGCCCTGCTGGGTCCGCTGACCGGGTCATTGTTCTGTGCATTGATAAACCTTACTCCCCTGCTGACCATCCTGTCGATGTTTGGGGTAAGCGCCTGGGGATGGCCACCATAACCTGTAATGGCATCGTTCAGGTCATCACAGATGATAAAAATGATGTTCGGTTGCTGTTCTTTGCCCGAATTACAGGAAACCAGGCCTGTAAGACAGGCAGCCGATCCAAGTGCCAGCAATCCCAGTGAATTTTTTCCAGTCATCTTTCGGTTTTTATTGAAGGTTTTTTATCCTGATTCATCATATTTTCCCGTTTTCCTTAAGATAGGAAAGAAAATAATCGATCATCCCTACCCGCTCAGGTTCAGGGGTTCTTCTGAGCACCAGCATACTTTCCAGACCCAATTCATCGTATATTTTATTGATGTGCAAAGCAAAGCATGGCGGGGATGATGCACAATCCGGGCATCCGTTTCCGGTTCACCTTCGGGGGCAAGGTTAATCAGGTACAGCGGAGGGTCGAATGGATCGATCATGAAAACCATATCCACTTCCTTCCTCAGTGCACTGATCTCCGGGCTACCGAGCATGGACCTGTCAGAGATGTGATACAGGCTTATATCTTCCCCTCTGCCCATTTCCTCCATCCAGTTTTCAGATACTCCGATGATGCAGGCCCACTTCTCAAAATCGTAGGTAGCCTGGCCGGCCAGGTGCCCTGCCACGGTCAACCGGGTGGATTCCCTCAGCACCGGATCAGGATTCGAAGGATCGGCCAGGTCGTCGTGACAGGCCAGCCATAGGGAGGCACCCCCGCCGGCCGAGCCACCATAAGCTGCCACTTTCTGCTTGTTGATCTTCCAATCTCCGGCTTTGAACCTCAGGAACTGGATCGCGCGTGCAATATCGAAAAGAATGGTGTCGATACGGTCATCAGCTTTGAACCTGTAATTGATGGCTGCAAAGGATACCCCGTTTTCAAGACACTGGTTGAGGTAGCCCATGTTGGCGGCCCGTATGGCCTGGCTCTTGTCGCCTGAAGAAAATCCTCCACCATGGATAAATACCACCAGCGGGGCCGGTCCATCCGTTCCCACCTGCCAGAAATCGAGCAGATTACGCTGAAACGGCCCATATGACACACTGCTGTATGCAGGTGGGGGGGCATCCTGAAGCAAAGGCGGATCAGTAATTTCCAAACCGATGAATGCATAGCTCGAATGAAGGCTGAAAACAACCCACATCAGTCCCGAAAGGAATACGTTTCTCTTCATTTTATTCATGATCCTTTGGTTTGCTTCATCGATCCCGTAAAAATTTCCAGAAAACATCCACGATCACCAACGGATAATTGCTGCCGTTCGGATAGTTGTGTCCCACGTCCCTGGCCAGTGCCAGCCTGAACTGGTTGCCGGTCCCCGATTTGCTCCGGGTAAAGGGTATAGTATTTTTCTTCCTGGCAGGTGTATTTCCTCTCCAGACCGAGTTTATCGACCATCCGGAACAACACATTCCTCAGGAACTCATGTTCCTCAAGGGTAT
>Ga0190344_1000384_pt1 | contig 22825 bp, 46 predicted proteins | sample 48721323_MG_FD_161662 | JGI IMG/M metagenome (GOLD analysis project Ga0190344, IMG submission 161662) | Hydrothermal vent microbial mat bacterial communities from Southern Trench, Guaymas Basin, Mexico - 4872-13-2-3_MG | ecosystem: Environmental > Aquatic > Marine > Hydrothermal vents >... | reverse complement strand
ATACTAACTATGCTGAAGTAGTAAAAAATCGATTGGTTTTTCAAGGAATAATGGAGATTGGTTATTCTGTAAGGGGTGAAGGTGAATTTTGCTGTCATATTGATTTAATAAAATATATAGAAAAAGAGGGCATCATTTTTTGGCATAGAAATCAAAGTGAAGAAAAATTGAAAAAAATTTTTTCTAAAGAGGAATGAAAAATGAAGGAAGGTGAAAAAATGATGGAAAAAGATTTATGGGTTGTTTTACAAACGACTAAGAAACATTTAGAAGAATATGTGAAAAAAACCGAAGATATGCTGACTATTTTAAATCAAAAAATTCAAGTTCTTGAATCATTGGAGGAATAAAAATGAGTGAAAAAGAAAAAACATTAAGTGATGAAGAAAAAATAGAAAAATTTGAATTCTTATTTCCAAGTCCTGAGGAATACCAAAGAACTAAATCAATAGTTCAGTTATTGTATAAGAACAAAATCGGGCTTCGAAAGAAGAAAAACCAAACAATGGAAGAAGCGGAAGTTGAATTTCTTCTAAGAGTGCAATATGCTCAAGCCATAGGCTTACCTTTATCGATGATTGGGAAGACCTATGTGGTGGATGGCAACGTAGAACTAATGGTGGATGCAATGATGTATATGGTTGCAAAGCACCTACCTGAGTCCGAGTTTGAAGTTCTCGAATTATCACCTAAGATGTGCATTATGAGAGCAAGGAAAAGCCCCAATCATAAATGGATAGGTATAAGGTGGACTATTGAAAAAGCGTCTCATGTAGTTAGCGCATTCATAAAAAAGGATATTTGGGAATATGATCCAGAGGATATGCTACTCGCAAGAGCTTATGGGACTCTCGCTTCAGCAATTGCTAAGAAAGAACTATTCGGTAGTAGAGCCTTTAGATCTGCTGAAGAACTCGACAATCTTGGAATAGAATTAATTGAAGAAAACGAGATGGAAAAAGATGCATTACCCGATGAAAAAAAGTAATGGAATCTGTCCCAAATGTGGCTATGATTGTAAAAAAAGAAAAGAATTTGCGAAATATTATCCTACTGCAATAAAATGGCGTTGTAAATGCGGATATAATTGGATTGAAAAAAATGATATATAAATCTTGTCTTAACTATATGGGTAATAAATATAAATTAATTAAAGAACGCTGGATTCATGAATTTATTCCGAAAATAAATCATGATAACCCATATTGCGAGTTATTTTGTGGTTCTGCAGTAATGTTCTTTAATATTGAAGCCCCATTTGCTTTTTTAAATGATATAAATAAAGAATTACAAAATTTTTGGAAGGTGATAAGAGATCGATATGATGAATTTCAAGAAAGAATAAAATACTATTGGCCTGGTATGGTTGTTGATGTAAAAGATGAAATTGATTCGGCAGTTCAATTTTATATATCGAATCTACTTTCAAATTTTATAACAAAACCGATGAAATTGGATAAAACAATCGAATTCTGGAAAAAGAAATTAGATTCAGTTAGATTATGGATTGATTGCCGACCTTTCGATGAAGAAATGAAATATCTTATGAAATTATATACAAAAAATGATGAAAATCGGCCAATGTCAATAAGATTTTATGAAGACCCTCCTTATTTTGGTTCGGAAGATGTCTACAAATCTTATAGAAAAGATCAAAATATTGAAAAAATTCCAAAATTCGATCATGAATTATTGGCTGAATTAAATCATAAAGCAGATCAGGAAGGGCACTTCATTTTATTGAGTTATAATGATTGCCCGGAAATTCGAGAATTGTATACTGGATGGTATATGAAGAGTTATGAATACAATCCGAATGGGAAAAATGCTGGAAGAGCAAACGATAGAAATGAATTAATTATTTCAAATTTTCCACTGCAAAGACAGGGATATAAGAAATTAACTTTTTTTCAAAATAATGGAGGTAAAAAAAATGAATGAATTTAGAGAAAAATTATTGCATCTTGTCGAAACACCACGCACAAGGAAGGAATTGGTTGAATTAATGGATGCACCACGCACCACGATTTACGATAACCTCTATGCTCTAATAAAAAAGGGGTTAGTTGTAAAATTTTCTAAAAGTGGAGGTAGGCGAGGTAGACCCACAGTTTATTTCTGTAGGAGGAATGAAAAATGAGCATATTTTCTGAAATAAAAAAACAATTGAAAGAATACAACGGGCCGATGTTCGGAAAATTTATAAAAATCGATGATAAATGCAGTATTTGCGGCCGAATTAAAGAATGTATACCGTATCTTGATGAAAATTATACCCTTCTAACGGTTTGTGAAGAATGTGTTTTAAAGGAGGCGGAAAAATGAACGAATTTAGAGAGAAAATACTTTATCTGTTAGAGATTCCTCGCACAAGGAAAGAATTGATGGAAATTTTAAACGCACCATCTACAACGGTATTGGATAATCTCCAAATTCTAATAAAAATGGGATTAGTTGCAAAATATCCAAAAAAAACTTGCGAAAAGCAAGGTCGGCCGAAAATTTACTTCTATAGAAAAAAAAGTAAAGAAAAAACCAAACAGATCAAAGAATTATTTGATGAAATTAATAAATAATTTTTTTTAGGAGGCATGAAAATGAAAATGAAAATTATTACAATTAATTTACCAGACCGATACTATGATGATATAAATATTCTGAAGGAAATTGGCTTTTATCCAAGTCTTAGTGAATTTGTTCGTCAAGCAATTCATGATTTGTTAGCTAAAGATCTTGAATTTAATGACGATTGCAAACCAAAGAAATTCAAAGAACTACTTGAAAAAGAATTGGAGGCTTTCAAATGAAAATATTCACAGTTAATTTACCAAAAACTTATTTGAAAGCAATTGAATTATTAGTAGGAAATGACGGGCTTTATCCTTCTCGTTCTGAATTAGTTCGAGTAGCGGTAAAAGATTTTTTATACAAAAAAATAGAATTAATAAAACGATATGAAGAAGAAAAAAAAAAAGTGAAAATAAACCCTAATTTTGTGAAAGTTCCATGGGAGAAAGACCAAAATGGAATTACAATTTTTAAAAAATTTTTATTAATAAAGAATGGTGAAACAAATGGTAAGTGATAGAGAAATATTGGCTAAATTCAGACAATTTGCAAAAAAAGAAAAATATTGTAAGAAAATTCGTTATTTGAAAGAGTTCAAGTTATTTGAAATAATTTTTACATTTGTTCAGTTTAGTGTTTTTTCAAGAATGCTTGAATTTGTAGGAATAGAATTGGATGAAATCAAAGATATTTTATTTATTCCTGAAAGATATTTGGATAAAGAAAATATTGAAAGCACCCAAATCAGGGTTCGGTTATATCTTGAAGGTGCGCCGGATGTGGTTAATTTTGAAGTATGAAAAAGTGAAGGCATATAAAATGTTTAAGGAAAATAATGGAAAACTATATTCGGCATTTCCACATATTTATAAAAATTATGAATATATTTCTATTCCTTATTCTAAAGTTGAATGGAATGAAAGAAAAGAACGATTTGGGCCAATATGCGCTTTCGATACATTAGAAAATGCAAAGACGTTTTTAAAAAAGATGAGGGAACCAGTAATTAAATTTGTAATTTATCAAATTGAAGCAGTTCCTTCCTTGGACAAAGATGTTTGGGAATGGGAAGGATGTGAGGGAAATGGAACTTTTTATTTTTATATGAAAAATATTGATTTACCTAATGGAACGATCTTGGTTGACAGATTCAAAATAATAAGAGAGGTGTTTGGCGATGAAAGCATATAAAGTTTTTAGGATTCAAAATAACGAACTGACTTCTATCTCTACGTATTTCATGGAAAAAAAATATTTTGTTTACTCAAAAAATAAAAAAAATCATAGAATAGTCGGTTGTGGCCCGTATTGTGCGTTCGATAAATTAGAGGATGCAGAGAAATTCAAAGAAGAAATGATAAATGATGAAAAATCAATAAATCTTAAGATTTTTGAAGTGGAAGGAACAAAATCGGAAGATGTATGTGTTTATACTTCAAATCCATGCACTTTAAAAATTGAAAATATATTATTTCTTCCAAAAGGCATTATGTTATTATTAGATGATTTTACAATTGTTAAGGAGGTAATTAAATGTTAATATTTGGATTAAGCGCAATTTTCACTTTTGTGTTGATAGCATTCAATGTCTTTCCTGCCGCTTTTTTATGTATGGCATATACTATAATTATTGGCATAGGAACAATATTAGAGGTAGATGAAAATGAACTGTCCATATTGTAATTATAAAGAAATTAAAATCTATGAAGAGAATTTCTCGGTTGTATATGAGAAATACTGCCAATGCTTGAAATGTCATCGGTGCTTCGTGCAATTCGGCAGTGAAATAATTAAATTTGCGGAAGTATAAAAATGAATTTCAGCCATTATTATGATAAATTGAATTACGCCGTTTTTCCAACGGTGCGTTCAGTGAATTACATGGATAAACACAATCTGAAAATCGGCTCGATTGATGATATTTATGTAAAAAGAAAATTCATCGGACGGGCAAAATTGATTGTTTATCAAATCCAAAAGATTAAAGAAATGTCTTTAAATTTTTTGAGGTATGATTCCACCTGTGATGAATTTGATGAAATTATTGATAAAAAAGATTATATTGATCTTTTAAATTCGTTCCTGCCGGCCGGGTGGGGACATAACCGATTAACTACAACCAAAGCAATCTTATGGTGGAAATGGATATTGAAAAGAGTAATTAATAATTATGAGGTGTTATAAATGAAAATTCTTAATTTATTTGCTGGAATCGGCGGAAATCGGACAAACTGGGGTGATGAGCACGAAATTACCGCCGTTGATCTTGATGAAAAAGCATTAGAAATATATCATAAGCGGTTTCCAAATGATAAGATTGTTGTTGCTGATGCTTACGAATATGTTGTAGAGCATTTCAATGAATTTGATTTTGTGTGGGCTTCACCACCCTGCAAAACACATTCCCGGTTGAACGCTTTTAAACAAAATATCCGGCTGCCGGACCTTCGATTATATGAATTGATAATCTTCTTAAAACAATATTTTGATGGAAAATGGGTGGTTGAGAATGTAGTTCCTTATTATGAACTATTGATTCCGCCTACAATTCAATTAAGTAGGCATCTATTTTGGAGTAATTTTACAATTCCTCGAATGAATTTTCAACAGCCAAAAGGAATTTTAAAAGATCTTAAAATCGAAATTCTGCAGGAATGGCATAATATCTACGAAACGACCAACCGAGAATATTTACGCAATTGTGTAGATTGGCGTATAGGTAAATATATCCTCGATTGTGCCGAAAATAATGTTTTTTCATTAGATAAATATATGATGGAGGAAGAAAAATGAATTGTGAATGTAAAGCAAAATTGGAAAAAATTTATGAAGAAATTAAATATTATGGAAATAAGATTGAAATTTACATAGGATTTGAATGTCCAAAGTGCGGAAATTCATATTTTATAAATCAAGAATTTGATGAAGATGATTTGGAGATTGATTAAAAAAAAATGGAGGAAGAAAAATAATGAATATTTTACAAAAAATGATTTCCAAAGAATTTGAAGTATATAGAGAATATATCGAAGACAAATTTTGGGGTGAATATCAACAATACATAGAGATTGGCATAATTGCTTTAAGAAACAATCTAATCGATATTTTTGAAACAAGCAATTTACAAAATTTAATAAATATAATCTTAAAAGACATAACGGAGAAAGAAATAAAAAAAAGAATAAAAAAAGAAGGGATATACGGGTTGGAAGTAGGAGAACTCGTGAATCTTAAGATAAAAGGGGTGAAATTTGAAGGAATATATCAAGGGAATATACAAAATACACCCATTTTCTATATTCATAAACAAAAAAGATATATCAACGGTTATGAATGTTGGTGGTGGCCGAAAAAATGAGATATTGTAAGAAATGCGGCTGTGAATTGCTGGAAAATGAAAGGATTTATTGTATCCCTTGTGTTGATAGGATGTCTGGAACGATTCCAACCCTGGAAGAACGAATAAAATACTATGATATTGAAAGAAAATATAAGGAGAATTAAAAATGAAAAGAATGTGTTTCTGTTTATTCTGTCTTGGAATGTTGGTAATCTATATTGTGCTATCCATTAAGTTTTTGATGGAAAAAAATATTTTTTAGTTTTTTTTTTCACATCTTTGATGATATTGTGTTCTGAAATCCTTTAGAAAAAAAGATCTAATTTTTCCTTCTTTTCGAAGTTTTTTAAGATGGTATGATATTGTTGATTTTGTTAAACCAAAAAAATCTACAAGACTCTTTGTGCTGATGCAATAAGGAGCAACAGGTATCGCAAACAAAATACCTTTATTATCTATTTGTATTGCATCACGAGGTAATTCTTCCCAGTATTTTTCAATTCCCATTTTTGCTCTCCTCTTCTTTTGCTTCCTTGAACATTTCCCGTAATAGAACGCATATACCATCCCCGTTCTCAGAATTCATTTCGTAAATGCACCAATTCCATAAAATACATTTATTTTTTTGAGTATCGGGGCAAGGTTCAGGCAACCAGTCCAAAAAACGTTCAATCTCTCTCATTTTCCATTTTTCCATTTTCTTTTTCCCCTTTGAAATATTAAATTAAGAATAAAAAATGTTCAAATGCTAAATCAATAGGAATACCTAATTCCTTCGCTTTCTCGTATTCTCTTTTACAACCTTCGGATTTCCAGTGAATAACACCATCCTTAACATCAAAAGCATCATAACTCATTAAGAGAATAAGATTATCCTTCATTGCTTCCATGAATGCTAAATCTAACTCAACGTATTTCATTCGATTATTTGCTTCCTCTTCAGAAATTCCCTCTTCTTTACAGTAGATCTTGTGGAATGGGTGGCTATGCAAGATCGGGGAAAATACGTTCATATTTTTTTCTCTTAATATTTTAAACCATTTCACCGCAAATCTGAAGGATTCTTCAGGATTGTTGGTGTAGGGGTGCGATAGATAATATATTTTATTCTTCATCGTTCTTCACCTCTTATAAAACAATCTTAAATCCTTTTTTGGTTTTGATTTTCGGAGCGCATTGGTAGTATCGTTCCATCAACCCCTTGCAGAAATCGCAGATTTTTTCAGATACAATCATATATTTAAAGAAAGTTTTATTTTTTATCCAAATAGGTTTTCCATTTTTTGGTTTAAAATACATCCATTCCTCACCTTTCTCACCAAACATCCAATCAAACATCCAATAACCTCCCAATATCTTCTCTGATACCATGCAAATATCTAACAATTTTCACAAAAATTTTTTTAGATACTCCATCCTTACAATAGCCACAGATATCTCTGAATTCATCCCGATTTTTCGCTTTCGATATTTCGACAGCCATATTTTCGGAAACACCATGAAGCAATGCTAAAACTCTCTGAAAATCCGTTAATTCTTTGGACGGGCGTTTGTGATATTGCATTTCCTTACTATATTTTCCACTCCGAATCTCTTTGATTTTCTTAACAAGATAGAAATTGGATGGAACGTGATGAGGATATACACCATGCTTCAAGCAGATTGCTACAAAGCGTCTATATTCGAAAAATGAATGATTATCCACTTTATCGATATATATAGCATGTTTTTCCCAATCTGCATACTTCGGATAGTTCATTCGGGTTAGTTCGTCTTCAAGCCGAGCATAATCATGCACGTCATCCCCGAATTTCAATTCAGTCATTATTTTTTTGGTGGGAAATTGTATATCGGCTATTTCAAGATAACCCAACTTAAAATCAAAATGCTCTTCCAAGATCGGAAGGCTCTTTCTCTCAGCACTTGAAACAATCATGTCTTTCATATTTTCACAACCCCTTAGATCTTTTTAACTCCTTAATGATTTTGAATCTATCATTCAGAATTATTTCAGTTGGGATTATTATATATTTATAATCCAGTATTTTCTTAATATCTTTAATTAAATCTTCGAATTCACATTCTAAATAGAATTCACACCATCGTTCAAAATAGACACAATTATACTTTTTTTTACAATTTTTACAATCTTTAGTTCCTTTACGCTCTGGAATGAATTCTTTACAAATCCATCCGCAATTCAATGGGCATTCAAATTGGACAAAGCACTCAAAGAATGGTAAAAAATGATCTCCTATTTCAAGATTAGGATGAAATTTTTCAATATATTCATTCATAATCTTTACATCTTCGCTTGAAAAATCCCCTTCAGAGGGGACTAATTGTTCTTTCGTAAATTTCATACTTCAAACACCTCTCTTATTATTTTGAATCTGTCAATTAAAACCGTTCCAGTGAAAAAAACTGTAACTGTATCCAGTCTACCATCCCAAACCTTTTGATATTTTGATAATTTGCATTCTATTTCACAGATTGCATAATCTTCATTATAACCCTCAAAATCTATGAATAAATAGGCATTATCTAAAGTTTTAAAAGCACAATATGGGCCCATTTTATCCAAACGTTCATTCCATTCTGTTTTTGAATAATTAAAACGCATTATATTACCTTCTGGATCATAATGGTTATATAAAGAGTAAAATTCATCACCAAATACTGCAAATATTTTATATGCCTTCATCTATCTTCCTCCACAAATTCGGCAAGGAGTTTCTTGCAAATGGGGCAGAAATAAGCGACATATCGGCCGTCTTTTTTAGCAAGAGCCTTCTTATATTCAAAAATGCTCTCGCAATACCTGCATTTGTTCATTTTTGCAACCACCTAACATCATTGAGCCAACCTAAACATTGGGCCCAAAATCTTGTAAAAGGATTAACTGAACAAAATTTACCATATTTACTATATATGCATTTTGTGCAGACTTTATAGACCGTATGTGTGAATTTTGGCCTAAATTTACTACAACGAGCCCCTAAAATAAGTGGGCATCCATTTTCAAAAAAGGATTGTTTTAAAATCTCTTTTGTCACACCTTCGAGGAACTTATCATGCTGAAGAAACCATTCAGCAAACTCATCAACTTGCTCTTCGTATGTTTTAATCATTTTCGTAACCTCTGCACTCAAAGAGTGGAATCCATCTTAACTCAGTTTTTAGATGAAATCCATGGTTGAGATAAGTTTTTTGTTCCTGAAGATGAATGCACGATTCTTTCAAAAAATGTTTACATTTTGAGCAGTTAACGGTGGTCTTATTTTCAAATTCCGGCAAGGGTTTAACCAGAAATTGTTCCTCCTCCTCATCCATGAAATCATCATTTATTTTGAATACTATAGTCTTCTCGTATCTAAGTTCACCAGCAACTTTAGCACATTCCTCTACCATCTTTGTAATTAAATCCATGATGAAATATCGACATTTACAATTAAGACATTCATCAGAATATTTTTGCGACCAATCTTTTTCCAAAATCTCAATAAGACATTTCAATCTACTAAAATCCACCATTTTTTTCATAACCTCCACATTCATTACAATATACAATTTCTCTTTCTATATCGAACCAATAATTTAATTCATCAATTTCCTTCCCACATAGGGGGCATTTATAATCTTGTCTCATAAATGCAGCCCTTATCAAAGAATCAAAAGAGATCATTTTTCCGCCTCCTTTAAAAAATGTATTTCACCAAAATAATCAATATATATGACCTCCATATTTTTTAATGCATCGTAAATTTCTTTCTTTAATTCAGGATCATCTAATTCGATCATGAATGGTTCTCGTGCATTAAAAACAATTTTGAATCTATAATACTGAAAAAAAAGTCTTAAAGTGTTTTCAATTCTGTTTAGATATATATTTATTTCCAATAAACTCATGTTTGGATCAATACTGATCGTTATGGATGGGATATTCATTTTTTCATCTCTTAAATTTTTTCAATAATTTAGTTAATACTTCAGACAACTTACTATTATTAAAAACCCAACTATCGACTTTTTCCTTCATCTTTACATCATCACAATCATTCTCTAATGCAGTATAAAGAGTCTTAAATATTTCGTAGAGTGTCTTATCCCAGATAGAATAAAAGCAAGGGTTTTCTAAGTTAATCTGCTCGATGATTTTGCTGGCATCAACAAGATCCTGCAAACTATCTGATGAAATACCCAAACCCAAATCTTCAACATACCATACATCGATATCACTCAGTTGAGTATCGGATTCAAAGAGTTCATTAATATATTCAGTCAGTTTGTCGGGAATGAACCAGTGGTTAACAATTGATGAAATTTTTTGTCGAATTTTTATGCAAATGGAGTAATATTTGTTAGAAACTTGTTCATTCGTCATTCCACAATATGGACATCTACTCATTTTTCATCACCATTCTTTGATTGTTTTTGCCATTTTAAGAAGGCCTAAATATCCTTTAATTCCCTCTATGTTCTTTTCATTTGGTTCTAAATCACTTAGAATAAGAAGTTCAATTATTTTATCATAAATCGCAGATTTTTTATCTTTCATCATCATCATCCTTTTCTAATTCATCCACCTTTCTGTGCAATTCCACTAAGGGAATCACTTCGCCAATTTTAACATATCCATGCTTCAGCAAAGCGCTTTCAATATAAATAATAGCACCATGGTTAAACTTTTTTATTTTAACATTTTTGAGTGTTGTAGTTGTCATTATATACTCATTTATATAATAGTTGTATAAATATTTAAATCTATATATTACCGTATAAATTATGCTAAATTTTTGCAAAAAAGTGATTGGTTCCAGGTGGAAAAATTTCCAACGCTTTGTTAAAGGGGGGATTGGTCAGATCCCCCGGCGGAGGCAATGAAAATTATGACCAAAATTAGCAAATAATTAATATAAAAAAGAGGTTAAAAAACTATATATTAATCACATCATAACTAATCAATAGGCTCTATTTTTTCTTTTCCATAAACATAATTGCTTAGATCTGCCCACTGTCCCAGAAATTCATCTTTAAGGATTTCAATAAGATGAAGTTTTTCTTCTGGACTAAGTTTTCCATCCCTAAGTGCTTTAATCAATTCAGTTACGAAGTGATTAACTCCAGGTCGTTCGATTCCAAACACCACCACCAGAGTTAAAATCAAAGTGTTTCCAAAAAATCCTATACAGAAACTCCAAAGTGGTTGTTGGATAAATTTCCATCCAAACAAATATATATATTCAGACCAATCACCTTCTAATTTAGAAGCATTGGTCAAAAAGGCGATAACTATTGCAACAATGAACCCTAAGAATTGATTACGGGGTATTGCATCCAGAGTTTTCAATTTCATAATATTTTTATCATCTCGTTTATTTTTTGCTTGATTTTATGAATTTCATTTTCTATTTTTTTCAATTGATTCATAATATTCATAATCAACTTGTCGTAATTACCTTTGCAGTCAATCTGGAATTCTTCTTGCTCAGTCTTCCATAGCGCGAATTGCTCAAGAAGATTAACATGAGCTTCCACCGCGCCCTTGCTCAATTGCTTAGCTGTTTCGATATTATCTTCCGTAAACACAATATCCTCAATCCTTTTAAGTCTTTGAGCCAATTCTAATTCATTTTTTGTAGGGTTATTCATTAATTATTACTCCTTGTAATTTCTATCCAATATGTTCCATCGTAAATTAGTTCTAAAGTATCGTATGGATTTGCAGTCCAATTTGCTGTAAGTTTGAAATTACCCCCATTATTGATGACTGCGGCAGTTCCCGAAGCATTTCCAATAAGGGTTATTCTCTGCCCCGTTTTTCCATCTTCCAATTGAGTTATTGTAGTTGAGCCAGTATTGTTTCCAGTATAGAAAATACTACCACTGCTAACGCTTGGAGTAGTATCATCTGCAGTAAATGTATATACCCCCCTATAATTTGCTTCATTTTTAGCTTCCGTTTCAGCGATTAATATTTCGTTATTATTCGATTTTTGATCTATCTCTTCAAGTGGTGGTTGCCAAATCTGATCTGATATAATAATTTCACTCATCTTTTGAAAACCTTCGTATTTCGATTCAACAACATAACCCACTTCCTTGTAAACCGAATATGGAGTAAATAACCACATCCAGATCTGTTCACCGGGCAGAAGCGGGAACCTTGAGCCCAAATTGATCTTGTATTTTTTGATCACGGTATTTTTGGTATTTTCCAAAGACTGCCGATAATCATCCAACGCCGTTTGGTCGGTTATGCTCGGTTCTTCTTCGATGAATGTGGAGAAGTTCGGCTCGATTATGCTTTCGGATTTAAGCCTTCGCCCGTTTACATAACCGCCATGAACAATAAATCGGCCGTATTTGATTTTCTGGATTTTTTGGGTCGGTGGTGCGTATAACGGCCCGACATGGTCGGATAGTTGATACTCGTTGTAGCCGAGCAAATCGCGCATTCCAGAGATGTAGACAATATCGGCGTAGAAATGATAATTTGAATGTGAATTTAAAGTAGTTAATCTAATCTCATCTATTGCAGTTGGTGTTCCTCTAAAACTAAACGGGCCGTATGTTGTTTCATTAATTTCCACCGACCAATTATCTGCACAATCAAAGATGAATTTGCATTTATACCATGTATTATTTGAAGCCGTTGTTATTTCATGATACGCTGTATCATAATATCGAATTTTAGCATCACCAATTAATATAGTTATTGAATTAGTGATAGAACCATCATAAATATACAATGTATTATATTTATTTGCATCGGTCGTTCTTAGATGGGCAATAACCGTTCCAACCGATTGTTCAGTTATTGAAGCCGCTAATAGTGCATTTCCGCTTGAATTATTATCATACAAATCGATAACTCTGTCCCTTCCGCCGACTGAATCAACGGTAGCGGTGCAGTCGGTATCTAAGAATGGAACCCATTTTAGAGAACGGGCGGTGTAGCCATCCCAACTGAACCCGATGGCGTCAATATATATTTTATAATTAGATGAACTGATGAATGTTGAAAGTCGCAATTTACCTATAGAATCTAAAGAATTGGCAAAATTATAAGTTCCAGCAAGAATTCCACCAATATACCATTGATATGTGTCGGTAGAGCAGTTAAAAACAATCATAAAATGATACCATTTATTATCGGATGCCGCCACACCCGTGGAAGTCCAACCAGAATCATAATAATTGAAATAAGAACTTCCAGCATTAACACCAAACTGAGGCCCAGCCGCATAATTAGGTGCTAATAAATAAAAATCAAATCCTTTTGAAATATCATCACCTCTGACCCAAAATGAAATAGTTCCAGAAGTTTGGGCTGGAAAATCAATAGTAAATTCACAATCACCACTTGAACTATTGTCATATAACTGCATAACGTTCTTATGTCCATCAACCGATTCCACAATTGAAACGGAACAATCACTGTCTGAAGTATCGGTTCCCACCGTTAGGTCTGGATTTGCCGCAGTGCCCCAATTGACCACGCCTTTCACGCCTTTCTTATAATCCCAATCGGCTTGGGTATATTCATCCCAATAGACTTCATGATTCGGCCGGATGGAAGTCTGATACCCCTGCTGCTGGTCGATCCACTTCATGCACTGCAAAACGGTCTTATCCTTAAATGAAATCGTGTAGGTATCGGATGGAGTGGTATCGATTCCCGCATCATACCACAAAAAGGTGCAGAAATTATCAATTATATATTTAAGAATATAATGTAAAGTCTTATCAGTAAAGGATGCGGTGACTTTTTCGTTCAGATCGGTATATTGTGCGCCCGTTTTAACCAATGCGTCGGGATGTGGCCCAATAAGCCATCTGTATTCATTCCTATCTGTTTCATATTCGACAATATAATCGGCAATAATCAATTCTTCATCATCGGTATAAAGTTCTACATACTGCTCATCGAATGGTTCTATTTCACAGATCAATTCAGCATAAGAAGGTGTGTATAATTTAGGAAAGAAAAGAAGATTTCTTAATTTGGTTAATTCTTCATAAGTTATTTGATAAACTGTATTTATACCATTGGAAAACCAATTAATATATCCAGTAGTTAAATTACGTGTATATTCTTGTATTTTTACAAAATTTCCTTTATCCAATAATTTCCATAAATATCCATCCCAAAGAATATATTCCAAAGAATCCTGATCCTGACCATAAATAATTACGAGTTGGGTTGGTGTGGTTGATGCGAGAGTATTTAACCAATCATTATTACCATATTTTACTCTAATATAATCTTGGTCAATTAAAATTTTGGTATTGTTTTTGTTCCAATATAATTGTTTCTGCGAATTCCAATTCGATGGTTCTGTAAAAGATATTTGTTCAATATCTGTTTGAGCTGCATGAGCATTTGTTCCATTATAAGATGCAATATACCAACCTCCTCCATATTTATGATATACAAAGTAATATAAACTCTTATCTGAGTTAGAATATCCTGCATAGATTTCATTTACTCCATCCAAATTAGCATCTGTTCCTTCATTTGCATTAAATTTTACAAATAAAAAAGAAGTTGTTCCCGAGTCAACCCAATTATAAAACATAAAAGGGTCAGAATTTATTACCATTAAATCAATAAAATTAGCATTTCCACCAATTCCAGTTGTGCCAGTATTCCATGAACTTCCAGAATCAGTTGAATAAGTAGATGCATAAAGATTTTTTTCACTCCCATCATCGATATCGAAATTAATTATTGCCATAATATAATTATCTACAGTCCTTAACATCACTTCACGAATTTGAATGAATGTAAAACTTGATCCATGTTCAGTATCTGTATAAGATTCTGTATGTTCTAAAGTAGGAGTTGCTGTAAGAGAAGTTGCAGAATATATTTTTAGATCTATTTGATTATCTGCCCCAGCCGATTCTGCCCACCACCATTTTCCATCACAATATCCAATATTTCGCATATATGAAATAGAAACAATATTATTTGGAGTTCCAGATATTTCATCAAATTGAGGATATTTCATAATTACCACTCTATTTTATGCCCAGTTATTTTAAACCATAGAATCCATAATCCTACCCAAGAAATTTCAGAAAGAAATACCAAAGAAATCAACACTTCGCCTTTATTTAATTTAAATGTATATGCATCATAATAATATATAGGAAAATCTTCTAATACCACAGATGGAACTAAGTATAAACGTTCACCAATCCAGTATATTAGAATAAATAAACCCATTACAAAGAATGAGCCGATAAGAATTTCGCTTAATTTTATGTGCTTCGTGTTCCTGCCTCCTCAAAAATCATTGATTTTATTTCCATGACGGTAGCATCTCCATTTGCAACAGGATAGGCATCTTGAATCCCCTTTTGAACCAATACTTGATAAGTTGTATTTACTCCATCTAATTTGTGAAAATTACCAGCCCCATTTTTCTGAATTTTCAAAGTAAATGGCCCATTATGTTGCCAATCATCAATATACTGAATGAACGTTTCAACATCAGAAGTATTTTCAAAAATCAAACCTTGTGCAGTTATGACTAAATATTTTTCACCTATGTCATATCCTATACTTGTGCCTCCGATAAAATGGGTTATCGTAGGATCAAATATGTATTTCCATCTGATTTTCCGACATGCAATTTTCATTATGTCAGTTCCGTCAGTTAAATAAAGCCAACCCATATTTATTAATGTGGTCAAAATAATCGCCTTCTCCTCTTTTGAATTAAAAATTGTTCTTCTAACAATTCTGTTTGTCTTTCAATAGCCGCAATTAATTCTTGATTGTCATTATATTGATTTAATTTATCAAGAGGCATTACAACTTCGGGATTTGTAGCGGCACCCGCATATTCACCAATCATTGCCAAAGTCGGGCCGAAAGCAAGACCTCCTTGTGCCAAATAAGGAATTGTGCCAATAGAAGTTCCCAAAGCATTATTTATACCAGTTATTATTGAATTTATTGAACCCAAAATTCCATTTATGATATTTTTAGCACCATTAACAAATGATTTCCAAGCATTTGACAAAGTTCCATTTTCACCGAATGCGTCCGTAAATTTTTTCACTAAATTTTCGATCCAATTCCATAATTTTTGAAATCCTACAAGAAGTCCACTTATAATTGCCGCAGAAATACTTACAATTAAATTAACTAATGTGGATATAATTGGTATAAGTGCTTGAAGAATGGGGACTAAGATAGATACAAGATCATTAATTACTGGTTGCAAAACAACCCAAAGTAATTTAAATATATCAATTAAAGCATTTATAATTGGCAATAAAATTGCCATTAATATATCAACGAGAGGTTGTAAAATTGGAAAGAGAGATTCTAATACACCAAATAATAATTCCATTATAGGGATTAATAGTGTTGCTAAAAGTTCACCAATTTGTTCAAATATCGGCGTTAGAGTCATAAGTAAATTAGTAAAATCTGCAAAAAATGGAACTAATTGAACTAAAATTTGACCTACCAAAATCTCGAAAAGACCTTTCAAAGCATTTATTGGCATTTCGAGTAATTTCAATAAATTTAAGAAAGGTTCAATTAAGTTCATTAATTGCTCTAAAGCCCATGCTTTAATTGATGCTTTTGCTAATCCATCTAAAGCATTTCCAAATGCTTTAACACCTTTTTGAAATTTAGAACTTCCCATTTGTTTAGCAGTATCTTGCATTGGCTTCATTGATTTATTCATACTTGCTTCAATTGAATTCACAAATGATTCTATTGATTTGCTCAATTCACTGATTGAAGTTGCTAAATCTACTTGTTGGCTCATTTTGGCACCTCTGATATAAAGTTGGGATCATGATCCCATCCTGGTTCTTGGTTGAAATTAACAATTTGTTTATCTCCATTTTGCTTTGGATTCATTGACATCATTCGTAATTTGTATGTGATTATCGAATAGTGCAAAGCTCTAATTCTATCAAATTGATCCATTTTCTCGATTTCTTTAGGCCCTAAGTGTAATATATCCATCAAAAAAAAATCTTGAAATGAATCGGGGAGATCTCCTATATGAAATTCTTTAATGAAAGAATTAAAGAGCAGTTGATCTCTTTTAATCTGCTCTATCTGATCGATAAAAAAGACTTTCCAACCAATTTGAGATAGAGTTTAATACATAATCCTACCGGGATTTGAGTATTAATCTTTTTTCCAGTTTTATTCTTCCGATTAATCATTGCAATTATTTCAGTCCAACGCATATTAAACCTTACTCCTTGAATTTCTGGAATAAAACTCGCTGGATTTATTTTTTCTTTAATACAGTCATCAACTGTAGTGATCTCGAAATCGAAATCATCTTCCGATATATTTTCATAATCTATTTCATTCATTTTTATTCACCTTAACTTGTAGTTATTAATGCACTTGGATCAGGCAAATTCAAAAATTTACCCAAATAGGAAAGCGCGCTTGATTCACCGCCTTTTATTACAATATCTACTTCAGCAGCTTTACCAGATTCTGGAATTGAAACAACACTTGATTCTGGAGATACATAAGCTTTAGTCCATTGAATATATTTTTCCTGATCCGTGGTTGCATCATATTCAAATTTGAAAGTTTGTTGACTTCTATCTGAAAAAATACTTTCATATTCACTAATTAAAGATTTATCTTTGAGAAATCCTTTCAAATTGCAGATATAATTATGGGGTTTTCTATATGCAACGCTATGAGCTAACGAAGATTTAGTTTGAGATGTTTCATAACCAACCTCGAAAGAAATTTCACCCGATACAATATCTAATCCCGTAAATGCCGAACCACCCCAAGTTAGTTGAGTATTTATTGTTGATCTCTTTCCAGTGCCACCTAATCCAGAATTATCCCAATTTGCCCAACCACCAACCCCAGAACCCCAAGATTGATCATGAAAACTATTGTTGCATGACATGGCTTGAGTATTATCTTCAAAATTTAAAAATGTGAATTCTGCTGCAGATTTTAACAATTTGCCTTTCTCAAATTTAAATGAAAATTTCTGAGGTAATCCATGTTTTAATAGTCTATTTAAATGATTACCTGATCCTGATTGATCATGTAAATGGTATTGTAGGAAAATAGTATCGACATCATCAGTATCCGTAAAATCGGCCGCAATTTGGCCAGTCCCAGTGTCCCACGTTCCACTCACAGTTTTATGAGTAAAGAACGTTAATAAGAGAAATGGATCTTGGAAAAGCATTTCAAGACCACCTTCACCAGGGCCTAATTCCGTTGTGGCTATTTTCTTAGGAACTAAAGAATCAAACGTTCTAAATTCCTCATCTATATTTTTAGGCTTTGGTGCGGGAAGACTTGCCATAGGATTAAATGGAATATTTTGATCTGTCGAAGGATCACCCGCACCTTTTGTTCCTTCAATACCCCAATAGGCATAAGATTGCTGTCCTGTATAAGTCATTTTTCATCAACATTTTATTATTGTTATCGAAAAAATAGAAGTTTCTTTATTTCTTATTTTTGGATTATTTAAGGGAGGGCCTAAATTGAAAGGAATTCCAGAAGCTTTCAAAATATTTAATACATCGGCTTTCATAGCATTTCTATCTTCATTTTTTGTGCTAACACAAGCAATTTCCCCTCCCAAATTCTGAAATAATAAAGTTCCATCCATGGCTAACTCTGGAGGTTCATCCATAGTGTTTCTTATTCCAATATATCCATTTTTATTTCCCCGTAATGTTCCATACTTAGGATCTCCTTTATTAAATACTATTATTTTGGGATCTTGATTGTTATTTAGCGCGTTGTAATTAGTCCATGTTCCCGCTTTTAGAATCGGTTCAATTACATCGGCAAAATCTTCAAGTGTAGTTAAACTCATTGACCAGTCCCCCTTGTAAATGTATCACCCGAATTAGAAAGTTTATCCCTATCTCTTTGAAATAAATAATCCCGTGGGATATACATTGGTCTTCCTTCACCATTAGCGCGCCCTTCCTCTTCATCAATCATTAATTCAACAATACGATATTCTTGATTCTGTAAAAATTCTGTATCAAGATCTGAAGCACCATCAATTTCAGTATTAATCAATGCATAAGCATCTTCTCTATATCTTGTCAGAGTGGATGCAGGTGGGCCATCGTTTTTTGCAGCATAGCAATTAGAAGATAATGCAAATGTCATATTTGTATTTACATCGGTTATAGATGAATCTTCTTCATTATCGGCATTTGAAACAGTGACTATTGTATCAAGATATGTGGCAGAAGTATAGGTTAAAGCATCTAAAGCAGTGGCTAAAGCTGCAGCAATTTCTTGAGCTGTTGAAATACCGGAAATATCAACCGTCACTTTTGTATATCCATTTGGTGCTGGATCATTACTTTCATCTCCAACTTGGTCAAACCAAACGTAATATTTATTTCCAGCTCCATCTATGTATAAAAAGTAATCTCCATCATCTAAACTGGCTTTCGCTATAGTTGTAATGAGAAATTTGATATATCCATCTTTATACCATTTCCTAATAGCCCACTGGTCATTTGTCATATATGTCATTATGCATCATCTTGTAATAGAATAATTCCTTCATTTTTTCCAGAAGTTCCAAATTCAGTTCCATACATGGTTTTAATCAAATACAGATCTGGAATATGTGTGATTAAATTAACTGGAGTAGTCCCGTTCAAAGTTGCTTCATAAGATTTCAGAGTTAAATTTGAATCGTAATATTTGATCATACATTTCCGCATTCCAGTTCCAGCTGCCGCATCATTTGTGCTTGTTGAAACAATGTTTAACTGATCGGCTACTGAACCTTGCATGGCACCTCCTTGATGGGCTGGTTGAATTATTGGATAATTATCAATATCTGCATGATATTCACCAACCCATTCGTTCGTATCTGGAGTATCATCCATTATTATTGTTATTATTTCAATTGCATCATCATATAATTCATCTTTAATTCTTGTCCATCTTCGTTTTCCTACATCTTTCGGCAATACTGCAAAAATACCAAAAGTAGAAACAATAATTCCAGCCGCGGCAGGTTTTATTAAGATATAAGATACAGTATTTTCCCGAAGTTTGCGAATAGTTGTATAGAAATATTTTGCTTGTTCATAAATTGCGGGATTTCTGAATCCTTCCACATATATAGGATTATCATTGTTATCCAACGGGATTTTCTCTGGTGCATTAATTACTTTTAATTGCATTAATTTTGAAGCGGCGTCAGTTTGGGCTTTTAACATGATAAAATAATTATCATAATCTTCATCCGCAACAAAAGTTCCTCCATTCCAATAATTTGCACCTATTGGAATATTTCCAAACCAACGATCTACTGCCAAATTTAATCCTCCTTAATTTCAGCTTTTGCAATTTCTTTGACTAATTCATTTTTTCTCATTGTAGCGATTTTTTTAATTCCTTTTTTTTTCGCTGCTTCCCTAAGTTGAGCTACAGTCATTTGATTCAATTTAGCTGAAGCTTTCTTTAGAAGTTCTTCTCGAATTTTTAAACGTTCATTTTCGATTAGCATTTTTTCCTTTTCTGCTAATTTATTTTTGATTTTAGTCGCTTGTTTTGCAACTTTTTCATCTTCAGATTCAATTTCTGCTTTAAGATTTTGTAGAGCTTGGATTTGTTTATTGATAGCATCAATCATTTGCGCTTTTTCTTTCTTGAAATTTACTTCTTTTTCAATAGTTTTAATCTTCTGCTCTCTTTCTTTTTCTGTTTTAGTTGTAATTCCATCTTTCCAATAACCCAATTTATCATAGATAGATTGAATTATTCTATGGCCCTTTACGCCGATATATCCAATATGTTTTTCTCGATAGCGAAGGGCCTTCAGCATGTCTTCTTGATTGTCCCGATCTAAGGGACTATCGACAAAATAGGGCAAAGTTATCCTAAATGTTTCATTGATAAATCTTTGCTCTTCCTCATTGAAATTCTGTTTATCTACCATTTTTCTTTCCCCTCAATTGGGACAATAAAAAAAAAGAACTTTAACGATTAAGTTAAAGTTAAAGCACCAGAACTTTGAATTGCTTCAGAATTAATGATTTCTAAAGCTCCACTCCAAGCAACTACAAATTCATAAGCCACAGATGGGCCGAGTCCACCACCATAAAGTGGGAATACATCTAAATTGTAGCCTTGCAGTAATCGATAGGCAAAATCTTTCTCTTTCTGATCTGGGCCATTATTGCGGAATGGATTAGTCACTACAATTCTATGTTCTCCGGATGGATTAGTGAAGTTCGGAGAATCAAGCCAAGCTTTGATATATTTGCGCGCTAAAATTGCATTATATTCATTAGTGAAAGTATAGGTGTTTAATTGATGAACTCCTAACTCTGCTTGAGCTTGGGTATCAGTATCTGAGAAGATCCAATATCCATCACCTTCGAAACCTGCATTTTTTAGAGCCTTAATTGCATTGGTAATAGTTGATTGATAATCACCTTTTGAATCCATAATATCATCTTCACCATCACCAGCCAAGAAAGGAGTTCCTCCATTGAAAATACCCAAGGCAAAGTCTTGAGCACTTAATCTATCACCAGTTCGGGGTGTCTTGAAAGAATCTCCATACGCCAAAAATTGATCGATTTGAGTAATCATTGATTTCATTTGCTCATTGATGATTTGCTGTAAATCAACATCGATTTGAGAATTTCCTTGCCATTGATGCAATACTTGCAAAGGAATTTGCACTTTAGCACCTAATGTCAGCAAATTGGTTGTTTGTTCGGTAAATCGTGGAACGTTGTTAGGAAGTGCAGAAAATGATGCAACAACTTCACCAGGTTCCATTTTTTCCAAAGTTGTGATTGTATGTTTCAGCATACCCCTTGGAATTTCCTGTATATTTCCAATAGATTTAAACCATCCTAATAGTTTGGTTTGAGTATAGGAGGTAGTTTCAAGCTTTCGTTGAATAATTTCAACCATTTTACTTGTTTTCATAGCATATGCCATTTTAATTACCTCCCCAAATCAGCCAAGTAACCTTTTCGGTTGATGCCGCAGCTGTTACGGCATCTTGACAAGTTCCAACTACACTTTGCAGAGTGTCGGTGGCCTCAGTTCCATCAGCATAAGCGAAAGCAATCCCGAATCCACCATCTACTTGAACTAAATCACCTTTTCCAATAGCAGAATTGGTTTTTGCGGTGAAATAGATTTCATCTCCGTTAACTGGAACATACATCATTAGCCAAGTGTTATCGTCATAGCAATCATCGGAATCTTTATCGAGATCAACATCACCCGACCAAGGCCCATAGATGATTCCATCGCAATGTTCGCCTTTAGCGCATAAATCAACATCTGGATCGGTTTCACCAGTTCGAGTGACAAATGCTGTTATGAAAATATCAGTGCCATTGGCCCTAACTTTTTCAAAACGACCACCAGAGCCCATCATCTTTCGAATGATTGAGCCATTTCGGCCTAAGACTGTTTTTAAAGGACTTGCTAAAGTCATTTTTAATCAACTCCATATATTTTTTTATACTTCTCTCGAAGTTTTTCAGCATTATTCGCATGTCGCTGAAAATCCGAGTCAAACAGTTCGTTTGCGGGATTTAATGGTGCGCTTGGAGTATTTTCGAGTGCTTGTTTCAATAACTTCATCTGTTCCAAGGTTGCTTTCTCTAAGAAATCAGATTTGATTCTGTATTTCTCATTTTCAGAAAAGTCTGACTTCAATTTTTTCAATTCAATTTCCTCAACTTTCTTTTGATGTGCAAGATATTTCTCGCGCATTGAGGAAACTTCTTTAGCCATATCTTGAACATCCTTAGCGGCCTGTTCATAGGCTTTCCGCAATTTCACGAATTCAGACATAGGAACGAAATCTTCTTTTCCTTCCCGTTGCTTCTTTTCGTGTTCGTATTCTGCGTCCATCCCTTCGGTTT
>Ga0190344_1000377_pt1 | contig 23077 bp, 14 predicted proteins | sample 48721323_MG_FD_161662 | JGI IMG/M metagenome (GOLD analysis project Ga0190344, IMG submission 161662) | Hydrothermal vent microbial mat bacterial communities from Southern Trench, Guaymas Basin, Mexico - 4872-13-2-3_MG | ecosystem: Environmental > Aquatic > Marine > Hydrothermal vents >... | reverse complement strand
AGCCCTCAGGGGATGTGTCCTACCTGCGGCGGTCTGGGGAACATGCTGGAGGTTGACCCCGTCCTGCTCGTCCCCGACCCGACGCTCTCGATTCGCGAGGGAGCCGTCGCCATCTGGGGAGTTCTCGACGAAGGCAAGACCTGGCGGCTCTCCCGGCTGCAAAGCCTAGCGCAGCATTACGGCTTCTCGCTGGATACCCCCTGGGAAGAATTATCCGAAGAAACCCAGCAGCACCTACTCAACGGCTCCGGCGACGAGGAGATCGAGTTCTCCTGGGAATACGAGCATGGCTCCGGATCCAGCAAAAATATCTACACAGGGATTATCGAGAATCTCCGCCGTCTTCATCGCGATACCAAATCGGAGCGAGCGCAGAAGCACTACGGCAGGTTCTTTACCTCGCAGGAATGCAAAAGCTGCCACGGCGATAAGCTCCGCCCGGAGGCACTGGCGGTAACGGTGGGGGGAATCAACCTTCACGAGCTGGGCGATATGCCCCTGGACGAACTGAACGATTTCTTTGACAATCTGGAGCTGACCGAGACCGAAGAGAAGATCGCCACCGAGCTGCTCAAAGAGGTTAAGGAGCGGAACAGCTTCCTGGTAAATGTCGGGCTGTACTACCTGACCCTCAACCGCTCCGCGCCGACGCTCTCCGGTGGAGAGGCCCAGCGTATTCGCCTTGCCAGCCAGATCGGCTGCGGGCTGGTCGGCGTGCTGTACATTCTGGACGAGCCGTCCATCGGGCTGCATCACCGCGACAACGCCCGGTTGATTAAGACCCTGACCGACCTCCGCGACATGGGCAACACCGTGGTCGTCGTGGAGCATGACGAAGAGACCATGCTGGCGGCGGACATGATGGTGGACTTCGGTCCCGGTGCCGGGCATCTCGGCGGGCGAATCGTTGCCGAGGGGACTCCAGAAGAGATAATGAAGAATCCCCACTCCATCACCGGACGCTACCTCTCCGGGGAGTTGGCGATTCAGATTCCTCGACGACGACGACCGGGGAATGGCTACTATCTGGAGCTGGGCGGCTGTACCCATCACAACCTGCGGGAAGTTGACCTGCGGCTCCCCCTGGGCAGTTTTAACGTGGTTACCGGAGTATCCGGCTCTGGCAAAAGCTCGCTGATTAATGAAACCGTCTATCCGGCACTGGCGACGGCACTGCGGCAGAGTCGCCTCCCCACCGGATCATTCACCAAAATTAAGGGAATCAAGCAGCTCGACAAGGTCATCAACATTGACCAGTCGCCAATCGGCAGAACGCCACGCTCTAACCCGGCTACCTACATTAAGGTTTTTGACCACATCCGCCGACTCTTTGCCCAGCTTCCGGCGGCGAAGGTTCGCGGCTACGCCCCGGGACGATTCTCCTTCAACGTCAAAGGCGGTCGCTGCGAGGCGTGCCAGGGCGACGGCGTGCTGAAGATCGAGATGCACTTCCTCCCCGATGTCTATGTAACCTGCGATGTCTGCGGCGGTAAGCGGTACAATCGGGAGACCCTCGGCGTCAGCTATCGGGGCCATAACATCGCCGATGTGCTGGATCTTGACGTTTCCGAGGCGCTGGAGCTGTTCTCCAACATCCCCCAGATTGCCCGGATGCTGGAGACCCTCTCCAGCGTCGGACTGGACTACCTCAAGCTGGGTCAGTCGGCAACCACCCTCTCCGGCGGCGAGGCGCAGCGTATCAAGCTGGCGCGGGAACTGACGAAGCGTTCCACCGGCAAGACCATCTACATCCTCGACGAGCCGACCACCGGACTACACTTTGTGGATATTTCCAAACTACTCTCCGTCCTGCAGACCTTTGTGGACAACGGCAACACCGTGGTGGTGATCGAGCATAACCTCGATGTCATCAAGAGTGCCGACTACGTGATTGACCTCGGACCGGAAGGCGGCAGCGGTGGCGGCAATGTCGTCGCTCAGGGAACGCCGGAGCAGGTCGCCAACGAGGAGTTGAGCTATACCGGGCAGGCGTTGAAGTCGGTTTTGAAGCGGTAGATTGGGCGATGCGATTGGTAAGCTGCCCTTTCACCCTGCGTCGCCGATGAATCTGTACCTATGTACCCAATCTCTGGCAGAGGAAGTCAAGAGCAATAAATCGTACACCCGTTAGTTCTTCAGATATTGCTTCGGTTGGGTACGATCCAGCGACGGAGATTCTGGAAATTAAGTTCCACTCAGGTGGTCTTTATCGGTACTATCTGGTTCCAGTACACATACATAGCGGTTTGATGAGTGCTTCATCTCACGGAAAGTTCTTATACCAGAATATCAAAGGCTCATATCGATACACTAGAATGTAAGTTGTGTATCCTCCTCTCAGCCGACCTCGCCGGAGGCTTCAGTCAGCTAACACCCATGCCCTACTCCCAGGATGGACATTGTCCATCCTGGTTCACGCTAAACACGGGAACAATGGCTATTTGGCAGCTTGATATTCGCGATGCTTGCCGTGGTCATTGCGACTCGCGTTTACTTTAACCAGATTAGCTGTTAGGATGATTTTTGTGTGGCCTCTCTACAGCCAGTCTAGCCAGAAGTGATTATCCATATTTGAACATAAGAAGAGAAACTGCTAACCAATCTCACTCATAAAAATGCCCCCACAACCCCAAACAGATAAAATAGAAGAATCCGAATCCCAGCGGGGCATCGTTCGCTCCGCCGGGGTTGTTGGTGGGATGACCTTCCTCTCCCGCATTCTGGGGCTGGCGCGGGAGGTTGTTTACGCCGCCATCTTCGGTGCCGGAGCGATCAACGATGCCTTCCGCATCGCCTACGGCATTCCCTACTTCTTCCGCCGGGTGCTGGGAGAAGGAGCGATGTCGGCGTACTTCCTGCCCCTCTTCGTGGATTATCGAGAGAACCAGGGCGAACCCGCCGCCTGGCAGCTGGCTAATAACGTCTTTAACACTCTGGGGCTGCTGACCCTGCTCCTCGCCGGAGTTTTCGCCCTCTTCGCGCCGCAGATTCTCTACGTAATCGCTCCAGGCTTCGTCAAGACCGGCAACATCGGGCTGGCAATCGACCTGACTCGTGAGATGGCTCCCTTCATGGTGCTGATGAGCCTCTCCGCCCTCCAGATGAGCATCCTCAACGCCTACAAACGCTTCGCCCTGCCGGCATCCGGCACGATCATCCTCAACATCAGCTTTATCGCCTCGCTCTACTTCATCGTACCGCTGTTCGGAGACCTGCCCGCAGAGATGATCCACGGCGCGGCGGTGGCGGTGCTGATCGGCGGGCTGCTTCAGTTCACCACGCTCTCACTGGGTACTCGCAGGCTGGGGATGCGCTGGCGACCTCGCTTCAACCTGAAAGACCCCGGACTGCGCCGGGTGATGAAGCTGATGCTGCCCGCTCTCTTTGGGATGGCGGTAACTCGGATCAACCTTCTTGTGGATAACGCCCTCGCCTCGCTCCTCGGTGAGGGAACGATCAGCTCCCTCAACTATGCCGAGCGGCTGCTCCAGTTCCCCATCGGTATCTTTGGCGTTGGACTTGCCACGGCGATTCTCCCCACCCTTTCAAAATATGCCGCTCGTGGGGAGGGAGTAAAGCTCCGTGAGACGATGAACTACGCCCTGCGGATGGCTCTCTTCGTGGCAATTCCCGCCGGTATTGGGCTGATAATGCTCCGCAAGCCGCTGATTGCTCTGCTCTTTCAACGGGCAGCCTTTACCGCCGCAGCAACGAACGAGGCCGCCTGGGCGTTGCTCTTCTATGGAATGGGCGTCGCCGCCTACATCGCGGTGAGCGTCGTGGTTCCGGTCTTCTATGCGCAGAAGGACACCCGAACTCCGGTGATTGCCGGGGCGATTGCCGTGGGAGTGAACATCGTCGGCGACCTTGCCCTGATGTGGGGACTGCGTCAGGGTGGACTGGCTCTGGCAAGTGCCATTGCCGCCTACGTTAACCTGGGGATTCTGCTCTGGATTCTGCGCCGTCGGGTCGGACGAATCGGGCTGAAGAAGGTCGCTATTTCCGCCTTAAAGACCGTAGCGGCGGGAATCGCTATGGCAGGGACGCTGCTCGCCCTGGTGAGCCTTTCTGGCTTTACACCAGAGAACAGCAACTTCGGCTTTGCCCTGCTCATTGGTGGCGGCGGGGTGGTTCTCGGCGGAGCGATCTATCTGCTGGCTTCTAAATTGCTGCGTTCTTCAGAACTGGGCGAGGTCTCGGCGATTGTTAAAGGACGTTTGGGTCGGGATTAGAGGTAATGGATAATCACTCGCATAAATAAGGGACACGGCATGCCGTGTCCCTGTGAGAATGTCATTGTCCCGGTAAGATCCGGTTTGTTACTGGGAATCACAGGTCAGGAAGAGGGCTGCCAGAGCCAGGGCGCGCCGCGGACTGGCAGGACTCACCCCGAGGAGCAGCATTCGCCCATCGTGGGTAATCACCACGGAGCTTTCACCGAGGCTGAACTCGTCAAAGCGGTCGTGGCGACCCTGTTTGACGAAGCCAAGCTTCCGAAGCTCCTGCTTTAGCTGTCGCCAGCGGAGCTTGAGCGGCTCTTCGGGAAGAAGCTCGTAATCACCGGAATTGTCTTCATCGCAGAGCAGGCGCAGCTCGACCGATAGTGGATGCCCGACCCAGAGTAACTCTTCTTTTACTGTCTCCACAGATTCTCCAATCGTAGCACTCAACCCGCCTATTCTACTGTTCATAGCGGTCTTCGTCAATCATCACCAATGGCTCGACACAGGAAAACGGGGATAGCCAACACCATCCCCGTTTTTTCAGTGTCTCAAAAAACTCTCTACTTTAGTTCGTGTAGCTCAGGTTCTCATCTGCCACTTCACCGTTGCTGTAGTCGAGCCAGACACCATTCCAGTCGTCACCATCGGCAGTGTAGAGGCTGAGGAAGGAGCTGATGGCAAGGACCAGGTTGTCGTCAATAATCACACCGACACCCTGGTAGTTCTCGTCCATATCGTAGTCAGGGGTAATCGTCTGGTCGCAGGCGATGACCTTGCCGTGGGCTTCCAGGTACTCATAGCCAACGTAGGTACTGCCGTCGGGGTTGTCGCCCTCCAAGGTATAGGTTCCTGCTTTGTCCAGCACTTTTAATACAGGAGCTGCGGGTAGCTCGTTACCCTCTTTGGTCACGCCGTAAACTCGATTCACGGCGTCGCTGCCATACTCAACCCAGAAGCCTTCCAGCGCGCCTTCACCGATGGTGAAGATGTCGAGGATTGGATAGTCCCCCGACTCGCAGATCGCCAGATATTTTTCGCCAAAGCAGAGAGCGGCGGTCTCATAAACAGAGCCATCTTCATCGCCATAGTCCCAGGTGGCGGTGAAGAAGTCGCCCTCTTCTTTTCTCAGCGTCAGGGTGCAGGGAATATCAAAGTCGGTGTACTCAATGGTCATCAGGTACGTGCCACTGGGGTCGAGGTCGGTGTTGATCGGGCTGCCGCCACAGGCGGAAAAGAACAGTGCCGAGGTAACCAGCAGTGCCAAGGTGGTAAACCGTTTCATACAGCTCCTTTGGGCGGGCGGAAGGGTTAAGTCGATTTTAAGTTGATTCAACGAAGCTGAGAGTCTCCGAACCGGGTTCATCGCCCGGATACTGAACCCAGATACCTTCGTAATAATCACCATTCCACTGGTATAGGTTGAGGTAACCCTCCACCACGGAGATCAGGTAGTCATCGAGGAGCATCCCCACACCAACGGGAGCCTCTGGATTACCCCGATGTACGAAGAAGAAGACCCCCGATGCCTCCAGGTAGTAGTTATCGGAGTAGCTGCTGCCGCTAGAGTTAATGCCATTAACACCGTACTGTCCCTCATCAAACAGAATATCCACGAAGGGTTGAACCGTAAAGGACATACCATCCACCGAGGCGGAGATGGAGTTACGGGCGACGGAATTTGGGTTGACGTAGTAGCCGTTAATCGCGCCGTCATCCACCGTAACCAGGTAGAGGGTTGAGTCGGCGGGATTCAGGCTGGCGAAGTATTTTTCGCCAAAGGTCATCCCCACGGTTTCGACTGTCGCGCCATCCAGAGTAATCGTTACCGGATAGATGCCGCCGCTTCCGTCGGAGACGACAATGCTGCCCTCGACCCCGGAGATTTCATAGGTTCCGGTGGGGTCAATCGCCGTATTGAGAAGCTCGCCCGAATAGATCGGTTCGACCTCAACGGTGGTATCCGGCTGGATCAGCGGTTCTTCGTAGGCGTAGTCCGGAGCCAATTCTTCAACGGCAACAGTTTCCTCGTACTCCGTCGTATCTTCAAAATCTAAAAACGACCAGTCCACACCGTCAACAACCAGCACAATAATCAGCCCAAGGGCAGCAAGCATCAACAGGACGACCAGGACGAGCAAAAAGATTTTACTTCCCTGAGACATAACAAACCTCCGGCAACGCGGTACGTTGCATCACACTTTCGCGATCAGGATGACGGACACTTTACATCAATTGCCACGGTCATCCGCTCTCGCTGGTCGCTTGTAAATATCGTTTGGTGCTTAGGATTTTTCAAGGTTTTCCGAGCGAAGCTCGTTAAGGGGTGCAGCATCATGCTGCCAACGCGGTGCAGATTACAAATCGGGGAGGAGGAAAGCCCCCTCCCCGTCCTGCTGAAGCTCAACGATTCATCCGTGAACGGAGTTTAACACAAAGCTGGTCTCATAGGGGTGGCAACGCCAGGCATCGCTACTTGCTTTTGCAACCCGGACTGATAGACGTTTTACGCCAGCCAGAGGTTGCCGTCGTTCTTCAAATCGGCACAGGCGTTGCGGGTATCCACCACCAGGGTGGCGTTTGCCAGCACGGCAGCGTAGTCGTAATCGCTGTGATTGGTAACGATCAACACGGCATCGTAATCGCCCAGCCCTTTGTAGTCCAGCTCGATGCTCTTCAGGCGCAGCTCGGTCTGGCGGGTAGCGGGCATTTCTGGAATGTAGGGATCGTGGTAGTCAATCTTCGCTCCCCGGTCGAGGAGTCCTTCGATAATAGGAATCGCCGGGCTTTCGCGCATGTCGTCGATGTCCGGCTTGTAGGCTATCCCCAGCACGAGAATCCGCGAGCCGTTGAGCGGCTTGCTCTGCGTGTTCAACGCCTCCGCCACTCGGTCAACCACGTAGCGGGGCATTCCGGTGTTGATCTCTCCGGCAAGCTCGATAAAGCGGGTGCTGAACTCGTACTCGTGCGCCTTCCAGGTCAGGTAGAAGGGGTCAATTGGAATGCAGTGTCCGCCCAGCCCCGGACCCGGTCGGAAGGGCATGAAGCCGAAGGGCTTCGTGCTGGCGGCATCGATGACCTCGTGAAGGTCGATCTCCATCCGCAGGGCGAGCATCTTTAACTCGTTGACCAGAGCGATGTTAACGCTACGGAAGATGTTCTCCAGCAGCTTGGTCATCTCTGCCACCTCCGGGCTGGAGGTCGGAACCGTCGCAAAAACGCGATCGTAGAAAGCGTCAGCAAGCTCCAGACAGCGTGGGGTCAGCCCGCCGATGACCTTGGGAATATCCTTGGTACGGAACTTCTTGTTCCCCGGATCCTCCCGCTCTGGACTGAAGGCGATGAAGAAGTCCTTGCCCGCTTTCAGCCCGGAGCCTTCCTCCAGCAGCGGAGCCAGCACGTCTCTGGTGGTTCCCGGATAGGTGGTGGACTCCAGAATCACCAGCTGCCCCGGCTTGAGGCGTTTGGCAATCTGCCGCCCGGTCTCCACAATGTACGAGACATCGGGCTGACGGTGAGCGTCCAGCGGCGTTGGCACGCAGATGGCAATCGCGTCAACTTCGCTCAGGCGGTCGTACTCCGTGGTCGCCGTGAGGAGTCCCTTTTTCACATAAGGGGCAATCCGTTCGGCGGGAATCTGCTTGATATAGCTCTCCCCGGCGTTGAGCTTCTCCACCTTGTTCGTGTCAACGTCGAAGCCGAGGACGGAGAGTCCCCGCTCGTTGAACTCCAGAGCCAGGGGCAGACCAACGTAGCCGAGACCGATCACGCCGAGGCGGGCGTTGCCTTCTTTGTAATGCTTGAGTAGTTTATCCATAGCTTTCCTGTTTTTGCGGGGAGTCGTCAATAGCTCATCAGCCTGTAAGGTAGCATAAATCCCCCCTTCCCCGCCAGAGGCAACGCGGTGTGCTGCACCACCAGCTTGAAGCTGGACACAGGGCTGACCTTCGGTCAGAACATCGTGATGTATCCTATCGCTCCCGTTGGTCGCTTACAAAATGTGTTTCTTATGCAGTGGCGTATTGCAATACGTCCCTACGATTGCATTTTCATGGTTTATGTAGGGCGGGCATTGCCTCATCGGCAAAAATGCCCGCCGCAGATTTATCATACCCTTGTTAAAATTGATGCTCGTTGCAAAATCAGGGCAGGCACGGGGACCTGCCCCTACAATTGCATATTTGACAAAGGGCGAACACACGGGTCCGTCCCTACGGTTGGCACTGAATACTCAAGGTGTTCTCCTTCCCCCTTAGGGGGGAAGGTCGGGAAGGGGGGCTATCGCAAATCAATGTTCATTCCAGAAAATCATAAAGTGGCAGATGGTTTCGTTGCACAATGCCCCTACGTAGGAGCAGCGTTGCTATTTGTCGAGTTGGAAAAGGACGGACACACAGGTCCGCCCCTATGGTGATGAGAATGACAGACCCCACCCCTTTTGCGGGCCGACCTAAAGGTCGGCCCCTACAACATCAAAACCTCGCGGATGTTTCTCCTCCCCCAAATGGGAGGGGGGAGGGGAGGATTTTGAGCGAGTACGGAATTGTCATCCCGTAAGGTTGTCAGGGTTATATAAAAAGGGCGCAGCACGCTGCGCCCCTACATTACATTGGCTATCTATAAAAAAGGAGAGGGCTTATTCAGCCCCCTCTGGTCGGGGCGAGAGGATTTGAACCTCCGACCCCCTGAACCCCATTCAGGTACGCTACCAGACTGCGCTACGCCCCGACTTGTCTGCGCCAAATCTCAGCAACAGAGGCGGCATTGTAGCACAGAGGCGAAGGAGTGTCCAGAGAAAATACTAGCTCTCAGTAGAGGAATCCGGTGCTGACAGCCGCTTCACCAGCTTGCGGAAGACCTCGCCCCGCTGGGCGAAGTTGGCGTATTGGTCGTAGCTGGCGCAGGCCGGGGAGAGGATGACTACATCGTCGAACTCGGCGGTCTCGGCGGCTCGTTCCACCGCAGCCTCCAGAGTGCCGACCTCTTCGATCAACTGAAGGGCCGGGCGGAAGCCGTCGGCGACCAGCTCGTCTTTCTCCATTTCCACCGCCTGGCGGATGGCTCCTGCCGTCTTGCCGATGAGGAGACAGCCCCGTGCGAGGAGGGCGATCTCCCGTCCCAGCTCGTGGAAGTTCGCCCCTTTGTCATAACCGCCAGCGATGAGCCAGAGCGGCTCGTCAAAGCTGCGCAGGGCGGCGATGGCGGACTCCGGCGTGGTAGAGATGGAGTCGTTGTACCAGGTTACTCCGTTGACTGTGCCGACCGGCTCCAGCCGATGCGGAATCGCCTGAAAGCGAGCCAGCTGCTCGGCAACGATCCGCAGCGGAATACCATAGCCGTAGGCTGCCGCCGCTGCCGCCAGGGCGTTGGCGACGTTGTGGTCGCCGCGAAGCTGGTAGTTGTCCAGATCGAAGAAGGACTGCTCCGCTCCGCCGAAGCGGGCGATCAGTTCCTTCCCCCGCCGGAAGAAGTTGACGCCATCGGCTTCCTCCACACCGAACCAGAGCAACCGCGCCTTCGTCAGCCCGGCGAGCTTGACGACCTGGGGGTCTTCGGCGTTGAGTACCGCCGTGTCCCGGCTGGTCTGGTCGCGGAGGATCTGCGCCTTCGCCTCAATATAGGCGGAGAATGTCCCGTGGCGGTCGAGGTGGTTCGGGGTCAGGTTGGTAACCACGGCGATGTGGGGTGACCAGTGGCTCTCGGTCAGGTCCTCAAGCTGGAAGCTGGAAAGCTCCAGCACCGCCGGTTGGTCGCTGACCGACTCGTCCACCTGGTTCAGCAGGCAGACCCCCATGTTGCCACCGACGAGGGAGCGGTGGTCGTGGGCGCGGACGATCTCCCCCAGCAGCGATGCCGTGGTGGTTTTTCCATTGGAGCCGGTAACCGCCAGCACTGACCCACGGAAGAGACCAGTGAAAAGGCGCATCTCCGAAGAGAGCGGAACTCCGGCTTCACGGGCAATCTGTAGAAAGGGTGAACTCGGCGGAACCGCCGGATTGACGAAGATCAGCTCGCTATTGCGAAAGTCTTCCTCCAGATGATTCTCCAGATGATACTCAATCGGCAGCCCGGAGAGCTTGTTGAGGGACTTTATCAAATCCTCTGCCCGGCGCAGATCGGTAATCGTAACCTTCGCGCCCTTGCTAACCAGATAGCGGGTCAGACCGACTCCGCCATCGAAAAGACCCAGCCCCATCACCAAAACACGCTTGTCCTTCAGTTCTATCACGTAATCTCCTGGGCTTTGCTCACCAAAGGGCTGGGGGTAACGACGAAGCGACCCTCCCGCTGCGGAGCCTGCGCCAGCTCGCCAGCCTCCGAGGGGCTATTGCTGACCTCATCGCGCCGACCCGGCTCGCGAGTCTCCTCCAGCTCGTTAAAGGGCGGAACACCCTCAATATCAACCTGTTTCAACGACTCAACATAGCCGAGGATGTCGGTAAGCTGCTCACCGAATCGCTCCAGCTCCGCTTCGGTCAGTCCCAGCCGTGCCAGCCGGGCGATCCGCAGTACGGTTTCCCGCTCCATCAGCCTCCTGTCCCTTTCTGAGAGACCGCCATTCTACCATACCGTTGACTATCCAACCAACCCGTGTTACCTTTCCCCGGCGTGCGTCGGCAAGGGAGCTGTCTCTATGGATGCCATCATCACCCACCTCGATCTCCTCAAGGGCTACGTTCGTCTCCGTCCCCTCACCCTTATTGACGAGGCTGACGAGACAGAATCATCAGATACTCCCGGCGAGACGGAACCGACGGAGACTGCCGAGCAAGAAGCTGCAACGATAGTCGAGGAACTCCCCGTCGAAGCATTTGACGAATCAGTTGATGAGCCGACCGAAGAGCCAGAGGAACAGGAAGAGGCTAAAGAATACTTCTTCCACGTCTCCCAACTCCAGTCGCACACCTTCCCCGGCATCGCCGTAGGAACCCGCGTAACCTTCGAACCCCTCGAACCAGACAGCAACCTGGTCCGCTGGGTGAAGATTCAGGAATAAAACAAGCTCAACCACATCGGGGCGTAGCGCAGCCTGGTAGCGCGCCTGCTTTGGGAGCAGGATGTCGGAGGTTCAAATCCTCTCGCCCCGACCAGCAGCCTGAGGCTGCTCGCGCTTTCGCGGATGCACCGTTAGACGAATAACGATTACTCCCGCGTTTGGTGCCAGTTGGATATGTAGGGGTGAAGCGATTCCATCATGGATTGTCTTCGCCCCTTTTAGCCATTCCTCAAACTGAGGAATGAAGGAGTTGAAATGACGCTGGGTGAACTGGGCGAGCGAGGGGCGATTGCCCGACTGACCGCTCTGCTGGGTTCGGCAGAGTCGGCGGTTGGTGTTCGACTGGGAATCGGACACGACGCCGCCCTGCTCACTCCTCCTGCTGGTCACGATTTGGTACTGACGACGGACCAGCAGGCAGCGGGAACTCACTTCGACTTTGAACTGATGGGGGCAGAGAACTGCGGCGGGCGAATGCTGGCTGCGGCGGTGAGCGACCTGGCACCCTTCGGCGCGGAGCCGCTCTGGGTGGTCATCGGACTGGCGACGGCTCCCTCAACACAGATAGAATCGCTGGAGCAGCTCTACCGGGGAATCGCCCAGGCAGCGGTGGAACTACCGCTATCCAGCAAACTGACCATCGTCGGCGGCGACCTGATTTCTCAACCGGGTCCGCTCACGGTGAGCCTCACCGTGATTGGCAGCCGCCCCACAGGCTGGGAACCCGGCGGGCGTGGCGGAGCATCCCCCGGTGAGACGATCTACCTCAGCGGTGCCACGGGACTAGCCGCCGCCGGACTCTGGCAATTGCAGAATCCGACGATTGAGCTTGCTGGTTCAGAGATGCTGAGGAAGGCTTTCCTTTCTCCGAAGATTGAGCTGGAGCTGGGACAACGCCTCTGGCGGGACGGTCGGCTGACAACAGCTGCCGACACCTCGGACTCACTCACCGAGCAGCTGGAGCTTCTCGCCGAAGCATCCGAGGTTGGGATACTCATCGAGGAGAACCAGGTGCTGCTACCGGAGCCATTGATTTCCGCCGCCGAGGCGATGGGTATGGAGCCGCTGATGCTGGCTCTGGGAGGCGGCGAGGACTTCCGCCTGCTGATTACCGCCCCCGCCGGACTGGAGCGAGACTTCCACGAGCTAATCCCCATCGGCAGAACGACAGAGCCGCAGGACGGCTGCTGGTTTATCAACGACAAAGGCGGTAGAGGTTCGCTGCCTCGACCGCTTTTTACCCATTATTCCAAGTAAACAGAGGAGCAACAGATGATCCGTACTCTGGTTATCACCGGTGGACCCTGTGCCGGCAAAAGCACCACCATTGAGCATCTAAAGACCACCCTGGGCGAGCGTTACAACCTTGTCGTCATCCCGGAGATGGCAACGATGCTGCTCTCCCACGGATTTCCGCTCAACGACAAAACCCTCTCCTATCACTTCCAGAACGCCGTCATCACCTCGCAGATGATGATGGAGGACTCCCACCGCCTGACGGCGGAGAGTGAGATGCGTAACACGATAATCATCTGCGATCGGGGGCTGCTCGACAACAACGCCTACTCGCCGGGGATTGTGGAGAAGGTAAGTGGCGAAGAAACCCAAAACCTGCTCGGTCGCTACGACGGGGTGATTCACCTGATTACCGCCGCCGACGGTGTACCCGAAGCCTACGAGACCGAGTCCAACGTTCATCGCTACGAAACCGCCGAGGAGGCGGTCTCCCTCGACGAGCGCATCCGCAACGCCTGGGTGGGACACGACAGCCTGAAGGTCATCGCCGCCGAGAAGGATTTCCAGCACAAGCTGAACCTCGCCGTAGAGGCGGTAGAATCCTTCTTCTAGGCAACGGCAGCAATATCTCACCACATGATAATTTTGCGGCGGGCATTTTTGCCAATGAGGCAATGCCCGCCCTACATTAACTACGCAAGATTTAATGCCATTGCCATTCTGTTCATAGGGGCGCAGCGTGCTGCGCCCTTTGTCTAATCTGAAAAAGGGCGGAACCAATCCCCATAGATTGGTTCCGCCCCTACAAACGTCCTTCTGTTACGAGGGTTAGGGTGAGGGGTTACCGGCTAATCACCGCGCGCTTGGTAACTGCCTCGCCCTCGGTTTCCAGCCTGAGAAGATAAACTCCCGTTGCTGCCGTTGAGCTATTCCAGCTGACCGAATGCCGTCCGGCGGTCTGTTCACTGCTAACCAGGGTCTCGACCAGGCGACCGGAGAGGTCGTAAATATTCAACTCCGCTGTAGCATTTTGGGTCAGCGTGTAGTTGATGGTCAGGCTGTTGCTCGTCGGGTTGGGATAGGGATCGCTCAGAGCCAGCTCGCTCACCGCTCCCGGGACAACTACTTCACTCGGTCCAAAGCAACTGACCGTGCCGTCAAGCTCCGTAACCTCAAGCCAGTAGGCGTATTCCACGCCCGCCGAACCGGAGACATCGAGCCAGCTTGTCGCCGAGCCGGAAAGCTCCCCACTGAGGTCAACTGTATCATTTTGGGACACTGACCCATTTTGGGTCAGTCCACGGAGGACGCTGAGTTCGGCAGGTTCATCGCCAACGATCGACCAACTGAGCAGCACGCCTTCGTCCCTGGCATTCGCGAAGAGGTCAACGGATTCCACGGCGGAGTGGCTGTACCAGGCGAACTTGAGGTCTTCTATCGAGTTGTCGGTGTTGTAGTAGGCGATGTTTGGATTTTCGTCTGCATCGAGGTCGATGTTGTTGAACATGTGAACGTCGGAGGCGGTATCCACCACCGAGACGCTCCAGTCCGATCCGTCGTGATGGCGATACATCAGGTAGTCCGTCGTGGAATCGCCGAAGGAGATGTGGGGGTGGTCGGCGGAATCCAGCACAATGGAGGAGTATCGCCCCTGAAGATTGCCGCTTGGAAAGTTAGCCGTCGTCCAGCTCGACCCGTTGTACTTGGTGTAGTAGAGGTAAAATCCGTCGTAGTGGGTGATGTGGGGACGATTGTCAGAGTCCAGAGCCAGAGCCGGCATCTGACCAACCGAGTCGCCGCTCAGGATGGTATCCACCGACCAGGAAGAACCGTTGTGGAAGGCGTACTTCAGCGTGCCATTCTCGTAGTCGTTGTAAGCGATGTGGATGTGGTTATCGTCGTCAATCCGAATTGCTGGGCGACGCCCAACCTCGCCGTCATCGTCCACAATCTCCAGATTCCACGACGAGCCATCCCACCAAGCGTGGTGCAGGTTGTCGTTGGAGAAATCGTAATAGGCGATGTGGGGGTGGTCGCTGGTGTCCACGGCGATATCGCAGAAATAACCGACGGCGTGAGCATCATCAACGGTTTGAACAACCCAGCTGCTGCCGTTATGATGAACGTACTTCAGCTCATCCTCCTGATTGTCCATGTAGCTGATGTGGGGCTTGTTGGAGGAGTCCACCGCCAGGGCGGTGTACCAGGGCCAGTCGTTGCCCGACGGGATTACCTCAATCTGCCAGGCGGAGCCATCGTGAAGGGCGTACTTGAGGTCGTGGTCTTCGTAGGCTTCGTAGATAACGTGGGCGTGGTAGTTGGAGTCGAACTCGAAGTCGGTATGAAAGCCCATATCGCCCTCGTAGTCCACGGTCTCAATTGTCCAGGACTGGGCAGAAGCTCCACCAACCATGAGCAGTATTAACAGAACAAACGTGAATTGCTTCATCAGAATCTCCCTTTAAGGTCAAACTTAAACAACCGTATAGACAATAAAGCCGAGATAAGCCAGCAATAAGATTGTGCCCTCCCAGCGTCCGATATTTAATCCGGAGCGAGCGAAGAAGAACAGCCCCACCGCCAGAGCCAGTCCGACGATAGCATCAATCCAGACTCCGGGAAAGCCGGTGTCGAAGGTGAACGGCGCTAGGGTGGCGGCTCCACCGAGGACGAAGAGCAGATTGAAGATGTTCGAGCCGATGATGTTGCCGATGGCAATGTCCGACTCGCCCTTGAACATCGCCACCAGCGATGTCGCCAGCTCCGGCAGCGAGGTTCCAATCGCCACCACGGTCAAACCGATCACCCGGTTGCTCATCCCCAGCATCCCTGCCAGCTCCGAGGCTCCGCTCACCAGCCAGTCTCCGCCAAAGATCAACCCGGTTATCCCTATGCCAACGAGGAAGAGATTAAACAGCCAGCCCTTCGCGTCGAGGGGTTCTCTTTCTACGACCACCTCTCGCTTTTTCGAGCTTTTCAGGCTGGAGATGGTAAAGGCGGCTCCCCCGGCGAAGGCAATCAAGCCCTCCCAGAGCGAGAAGCTGCCGTCGAGGAAGAACAGCGGAAAGAGCAGTGAAATGCCAATCAGCAGCGGAGCTTCTCGTTTGAGCGCGGTTTTCTCGACAATAATCGGACGGAGCAGAGCGGTCAGCCCCAGCACCAGCCCGATGTTGGCAATGTTGCTCCCCAGGGCGTTACCCAGTGCCATGCTGCCCACGCCGTTAAGGGTGGCGGTGGCAGAAACGGCGAACTCCGGTGCCGAGGTTCCGTAGGCGACCAGGGTCATCCCGATGACGATAGGCGGAACGCCGAAGCCACGGGCGATCTTCGAGGAACCTCGCACCATCGCATCGGCACCGACGATAAGAACGATAAAACCGAGAATAATCTCCAGCCAAAAGGGCATAGCCTTCCCTGCGTTTAAGGTAAGCGGGGATTATAACAGAGCAGCGTGGTGCGTTGGCAACGCCAAGTGTTGCATCTTGCTTTCGCGATTAAGCAAATAGACACTTTAAGTTAATTGCCACTAGCATTTTTGCCGATGAGGCAATGTCCACCCTACATTACACCTTGAGGAAATTAACTGTGTCTACGTTTTGTGCGTTGCTGCTTGCGATAGAGACGAAGCTAAGCTATAGTCAGCGGCGGAGATTCCTCAAAAGGAGAAGCAATGCGCTTTAGACTGTCTTTGTTGATATTACTGACGTTAGTAACGTTCGCTGTGGCAACCATTCCGCTCACCACCACCGCCGTCTGGCAATCCACCGACAAGGCGACGGGAACCCGCCACCCGGTCTCTACGGGTTGCGACTGGGCGGATATTAACGGCGACGGCTGGCTTGACCTCGTGGTCTCCAATGGTAATGACATCAACGAGGAGTACTGCGCCGTTTACTTCAACAGCAGCGGAACGCTGGAGACGACACCGAGCTGGATGAGCATCCCGGAGGAGTTCCACGGTCATAACGAGTGCGCCGACTTTGATAAAGACGGCGATCCCGACCTTGCCGTGGCTTACCTCGGTGGCGGCAGCCCCTGGAGCTACGGCAACGACGTGGTTTACGAGGGCAATGGCTCTACGCTGACCTCTAACCCCAGCTGGACAGGAACGGTTGACCACAACGACTTTGGCATCACCTGGGGTGATTACGATGGCGACGGCGACCTCGACCTTGCCGTATCCGGCGGAGTGGATTACGTAAGCCGAGACGAGCCGCTGCGGATCTATCGCAACGACAACGGTACGCTGACCACCACGGCGGCGTGGCAATCGGTGAAAGAAACCACCTGGATGGATGTGCTGTTTGCCGACTTTAACAACGACGGCTACCTTGACCTTGCCGCCGCAGCGGAGCATGACTCCAATGTCATTTTTTTGGGAACAAGCTCTGGTCTGCCGACCACTTTCCAGTGGGAGGATGCCGACACCTGGGATACCATCCGTCTGGCAGCCGGGGATGTCAACGACGATGGCTGGATGGACCTGGTGGTGGCAAACAACAACCAGTCCGCCGGTCAGCAGGATGTCATGCACATCTCTAACGGGGCGATGTTCGACACCACGCCGGACTGGTTCTCCGAGCCGGTGGAGATGAGTTCCTTCGCCGCTTTGGCTGACATAGATAACGACGGCGACCTCGACCTGGCTACTTCAGGCTGGTGGGCGGACATTCGCATCTACGAGAACCACGGCGGGAGCTTTAATACTCTGCCGGAGTGGCTCTCCGGGCTGGGCTATAACCCGGTGAGCGAGGCGTTGCTCTTTGCCGACTACGACAACGATGGTCTGACCAGCGGAACCGACTCCTTCACCGGTAACGGCACAGCGAAGGTGTTTCAGCTCGACGTTCTGCCCTTCCGCCGGGTAACGCAGGTGCGGGTCAACGGTTCTCCCCTGCCGATGAGCGGCTACTGTTACGGTCGTCAGGAGGGCTGGATCTCCCTGGGAACGGCTCCGGCAAACGGAGCCAGCGTTGAGGTGGATTACGAATACTCCACCGACCTTGACCTTGCCCAGACCGACTGGGACAATCGTCCCAACGTCATTTTTGAAAACGACCCCAACAGCGGCGTGGAGCTGCATGGCTTCCTTGCCAGCCGAACCGACGACGGTGTGCTGCTGGACTGGGAAATCTCCGCCGATGCCGTTTCACTCTCCCTCCACCGCCAGCGGCTAATCCCTACGGTCAGCGTTGCCCCGCCGAAGGATAACCGCCACTACGCCGCCTGGCAGCGGTATCAATCTCTGGGGACAACGGAATACGAGAGCGACCCCTGGGAACTGCTGACAACGCTGGATAATGACTCTGGAACACAGTGGCTCGATGCCAACCCCCCGACGGGAACCCTCCGCTACCTGATTGAGACTACTGACATTCACGGGCAGAGCCATCGCTTTGACCCAATCACGGTGAATCCAGCGGAAGAGACCGGCACCGACGAGGCGCAATCCCGAAGCTATCTGGAGAACCCCTGGCCCTGTCCCGCTGACGATTCAGTCAGCGTTGAGCTTCTCCTTACAACGGAGGACGCAACCGGAGCGGTCTCGGTGAACCTCTACGATCTTGCCGGACGGCGGGTAGCCGCCCTGACTCCGCAGAACCTCAGCGCGGGTCGCCACACCCTGAGCCTGCCCACCGCCGACCTCGCCAACGGAGTCTATCTACTCTCCCTGGAGACGACCAACCACAGCGACAGCCAGACCGTCGTCATCGCAAGATGATGGTAACGCCGTAGGGGCGTATTGCAATACGCCCCTACAACATCTTGAGGGTATTACACTTAGGGGCGATGCTTGTCTTTGCACAGAATCCACGAGGGGTTCTCCCTCTCCCCTGTGGGGAGAGGGTCGGGGTGAGGGGCATATTTATCAAAGGGCGGACACCAATCCTTCGCAGATCGGTTCGCCCCTGACAACGTATTCTAAGCATCCTCAAGGTGTTACGTAGGGGCCGACCTTTAGGTTGGTCCGCAAAAGGGGTATTTGGTGATTATCCGGCAACCCGCGTGGTTGCCCTTGTTATACCTTCCAGCTCGTAATAGAATGGGGCGGTGCAATGTAGCGTAAAGCCCTCGTCAAACAATCGTCAGGTATCCGACACCTATGAACCTAAAACGCCTGCCAGCTCTGTTGCTCCTGCTTGCCTCGGTATCGGTTGCTGAGGAAGTCGCTGACCCCACCACCATCGAGATTGTTGAAGAACCGGTGGGTCTGGAGCTTCCTGCCTTTGAGCAACTGACCACCCACTCCGCCCATGACAGCTCGCCCAGCCTGCGTCCGGGACTGGGGCTGCTCGCCTTCGTCTCCGACCGCAGCGGTAACGAGGACATCTGGGTAAACAACCTCAACACCGGGGCGACGGAGCAGCTGACCACCCACACGGCGGCGGACTACCAACCCGCCTGGGATACCTCTGGCGAGACGGTCTTCTTCGTCAGCACCCGGGACGATCCCGACGGCGAGATTTACTCCATCAACACCATCACCAACTTCCCCCGGCGGCTGACCGAGTATCGGGGGCGGGACGAATCCCCGGCGGTTTCTCCCGATGGTAAGCTGGTCGTCTTTGCCCGGACCGAGGAACGAAGCGGTGCCGCTGCTCCTGCCTGTCTGAGGGAGGACTGGAACCTGCCGGAGCGTCTCTCCAATCTGTATCAGATCAACGCCGACGGCAGCGAGTTGAAGCGGATAACCGACTCCGGTGGCACCGAACCGACCTGGAGTCCCGATGGAGAGTGGCTCTGCTACGTCGTGCCGGGGGTTGACCGCAGCGCGCTGGTGCTACGGCGATTGAGCGATGGCTACGAGACGGTGCTGGTCAACGAAGGCAGCTACGTTGCCGCTCCCCGCTGGAAGCCCGCCGGGCTGGTCTTCACCCGCTTCGCTCTGGACACCAACAACGACGGCAGAACGAACTCCGCCGACAACGCTCAGGTCTGCTTCGTCAGCGCGGAGAATCTGCGCCTGATTCAGGATGGGGTTTATGCCAGCGTCGCCGCAACTGATCGCCTCAGCGGCGGTCAGCTTCCCTGGCGACGGGTAACCGCCGTGGGGAGCTGGAACGGTCTCGCCGACCTCGGTGGAGTGAACATCTTCTTCTCTTCAGACCGCTCCGGCAACGGCGACCTCTGGAGCGTGCCGATCAACCCACCGCCGATCAGCGACGACCCGGCAACGGCGTTCCGCGCCGCACGGGGGGTTATCCACGACCCTGCCGGACAGCTGCTGGCGTTCTCGCTCTTTGTGGATCGTTTCGCCGCTGAAGACGACTGGGCAGCCCGGGCGCAGCTGGAGTACGCTCATCTGCTGGAATCGCCGGAGCTGGGCTTCCCGCGCCAGGCGGCGGTGGAGCGCGGCCTGGTCGCCGAACGTTGGTCTTCAGGACTTGTCGGGGTAGCCCGCAGCGAGCTGGCTGCTCTACGGGAACGCTGGAGCCAAGCGGTGAGCTACGATGAGCTGCCCTCGGCGGAGCGTTATCTGACCGAAGGAGCGGGGACGGAAACAGTGGCACCCACTCTGCTTGACGACTGCTACGAGCTGGCAGGGCGAGTCGAGGAGACGGTGCCGGAGGCAGTCTGCGGCACGCTTTCGCTAGCCGGAGAGATCCACAGCTATCAGCGAGAGTACGAGGCTGCCCTGGCGGACTACGAGGCGGCATCTTATCTGGGCGGCGATTTCTCCCTGCGGGCCGAGGCGGACTATGGCTATGCCGAGACCCTGCGGCGACTGCGACGCACCGAGGAGGCAGAGAACCATTACCTCTATATCCTCCTCAGCTATCCGGCGGAGCGGGAGTGGCTCTTCAGTGCCGGCGATTCGTTCATCGAGATGAAGCTGGCGGACACCGTGGATGTTGAGCGGCTGGATGCCCTGCAGAATATCATCGTTGACTACGCTCCTTATGTAGAACTTGCCGCCCACGCCCGTTTTTTGATCGGCGCGGAGCTGGCAGAGCTGGAGCAGAGCGAAGAGGCGATCATGGCGTACCGGGCGGTGCTGGAGAACTATCCCTCTGCCCGACTGGAAGGAGCAGCGGCACTATTTGAGATTGCCCGACTGGAGCGGGAACTCCGCCGACCGGAACGGGCTGGCGAGGCACTGAAGAGAATCTCCGATGAATACGCTGACCTTGAAGCCGGACTTCCGGCACTGATGGCACGGCGGCAGCTCCGCCGGGTACTGCTGGAGGATGCCGATGGCTATCGACGGCGCAACGACTATCAGCGGGCAGAGGCGTTGATTCGCCGCGCCCTGGATAATGACTACGACGACCCCGCCGCTCACCGGGCGTTGGTCAAGCTCTTCTGCGAGGAGCTGGGTCGGCGGGACAGGATTCTCTGGGAGTACCGGGAGCGGCTGGCGGTGGCTCCCGATGACGGACTGGCGCACTACGCCGTTGGGCTGGCACTGACCTACAAGAGTGCCGAGCGCGGGGAGAGCGTCAACGAGTTCAGCTTTACCGAGGCGAAACGGTTGCTGCGCAAGGCGGTGGAGCTGCGTTTTGACCTGCCTCAGGCGTGGTACACCCTGGGCTGGCTGGAGCTGACCCGTGCCGAACGGTCGCGAGAGCAGGGCAACAGTCGTCAGGCGGGGGAGGCACTGGAACGGTCGCTGGAGCAGCTGAACCGCGCCCTGGCACAGAACGATGTTGAGCTTAACCCGAACTTCGAGGCAGACATCTGCCTGCTCCTCGGCAACGCCAATTACCTCTTCAACAACCCGGCACGGGCGTTGGGATTCTATCGCCAGCGGGATGAGCTTGCCACGCTGCGCTACTCTGATGCTGTTGAGGCACGGTTCGAGTTTAACTACGCCCGTTCCGCCCGCCATGTGGACGACTACCCCACCGCACTGACCCACTTCCAGCGGGCGATTGAGCTGTTTGAAGCAGCGGAGAATGAGGTCGGGGCGTTGATGTGTGCCGACGGCATCGCTCTGGTACGCTTCGAGCAGGAGGACTGGGATGCCGGGGTCAACGCCTTTGTGGAGGTCTCTGAACGCTACGAGGCTCTGGCTCTGGCAGCGGAGACCGAGTCGGTGGAGTCACCAAAGATGGGCGAGCGAATCCGGGCGGCTCAACTGGCGTTGGCGGCGCAGGTAAAGCGGGGCTACGCCCTGCGCAACGTCGGACTCTGCTACTTCTTCAATCGCTACTATCCCGACGCCATTGACTACTTCACCCGCGCCCTGACAATCAACGATACTCTGATAAACAAAAGCCAGGACGAGGCGGAGGCTGGGCTGCTGAACTTTCAGGTTACCGCCGGGCTGGCTGGCGATGCCTCGGAGTCCGCCCAGGGCTTTGACCCCATCGGCGAGCGGCAGCTCCTCTATACCTTCATCGCCAAGTGCTACCTCAATCAGGGCGACCACCGCCAGGCGATTACCTTCTACCAGCAGCGACTGGAGCTGTTCGAGGAACGCCGTGCCACCGAGATTGAGGAAGAGGTTGCCGCTGCCGAGAGGAGCAAAATCTACAGCCAGCTCGGCAAGCTGAGTTATCAGGTCGGCAATCGGGCGGAGGCGATTGAATACTACCTGCTGGCTCTGGCAGAGTCGGAAACCGCCGGGGCGGAGCGGGGGAGGATCGTCTCGCTGACCAACCTCACCGAGCTGGCGATGTCCCTGGACGAAGAGCTTTCCGCGAGAACCTACAGAAACGAAGATAACGAGGAGCTAATAACCTCCGTCGAGAGGCTGCTGGTGAAGCTCAACGAGATTGAGGCGAGCCGCGTCGAGATCGAAGACCAACGCCTCCTCGCCAGGGTCTCCCATGCTCGTGGAGCCTTGCTGCGTCTGCTTTCTCAGAAGATTGTCGAAGTCGATAGCGATGAAGCTGGCATAAGTGAGCCAGCCGAGCAGTACCGCCTGCTGGAGCAAGCCGAGGCGGCGTTCTTTGCCGCTCAGGCGAGCTATGAGGCGGCCTTTCTCACCGCGACATCTTCGCAGCAGGCACTGCGGGACATCGGTGGTTCCATCGTCTGTGAGCATAACCGGGCGGCGGTGCTGGCGGAGCTTGGCTCACCCGGCGCGGAGAGCCTCTTTCAGCGTTCTCGCGACCGTGCCGACCTCTTCTCGCTCCAGCGGCTCTCCTGGCGTATCAGCCGCTCGATGGCGGACTATCACCGCTCCCGGAGTAACACCATCGCCGCCGGACTGCATCTGGAACAGGCACTGAGCGGGGTTGAGCGGGAGCTCGGGCAGCGTTCGGACACCCGGCTGGACAGCCTCTCCTTCGAGCAGATTACGATTCTCTACGAGCTGGCACGGCGACTGAGCATCGTTGCCGACGACGGCTCGCCGCCCTGGGCTCATCTGCAGACGGTGCTGCGCTACGTCGGGCGGGTGAGCGATTTTTCTGTACTTCCCCAGCCGCCGACCAACGAATTAACCGAGCTGCGGGATTGGTACACCGAGTCGCTCTCGCTGGCAGCGGAGGCTGGCGACCACTCCCGACTGGTCGCCCTGCTGGAGTGGCTCCACACCGATGCCCTGGCGCGGCTGGTTGATGAATCGGACTCCATGCTGGAACGGATTCTGTTGCCGCTGCCGCCAGTCTACGAGCAGGAGGACTTCAGCCTCCAGACCCCGTTCTCGGTAACCTTTGCCGAGATTCGCCGCCTC
>Ga0190344_1000374_pt1 | contig 23209 bp, 16 predicted proteins | sample 48721323_MG_FD_161662 | JGI IMG/M metagenome (GOLD analysis project Ga0190344, IMG submission 161662) | Hydrothermal vent microbial mat bacterial communities from Southern Trench, Guaymas Basin, Mexico - 4872-13-2-3_MG | ecosystem: Environmental > Aquatic > Marine > Hydrothermal vents >... | reverse complement strand
AGCGGCTGTTCAAGGTAAAAGTTATAGTGTGACTTCTTTTTACGCCACTAATACAACAAAGCCTATTATTGATATCGTTGGCATCAATGTGCCTAGTTTTGAGGCTTATGATGAGTTACCCAAATTTGCGGAATTCCGCAAAATCCTTTCAGAAAATCAGGACAAAGCAACGCTCTTGCAAAAAATAACCGCGAGTCACCTGTGTGGCTGTGGTGGAGCCTTTATGCCAGTGGGTAAAAAATGGGAATTAGCGATAGCCAACACACCAAAATATCTGGTTGTTAATGGTTGTGAAGGTGAGCCCTTTACATTTAAAGATTATTTTCTGATGAAGAACTATCCGCTTATGTTGCTTGAAGGTATTGCTATCTCAGCGTGGATACTTGATATTAAAGAGGTTTACATTGTCATTAATTCTGCTTACGCGGTGTGTTATGACAAAATAAATCGGGCCATTGATGATTTTAATAAAACGTTTAAAGACATCAAGATTAGCTTTTATGTTCAATACGCGCCAGATTTATACATTCTGGGTGAAGAAACTGCCTTATTGAATTACCTCGAAGGTGCTGCAAGAGGCGAACCCAGATTAAAGCCACCATACCCGCCCGAAAAAGGACTTTTTGGTCAACCCACCGTTATAAACAATGTTGAGACTTTAAGCTGGATAGCTCTTCTGCTTAATAAACCGGATTTGTTCAAAGAGGGACAAATTAAATTAATCACCCTGTTAGACGATGTTGCTTCTATCCAAGAAGTTAGACTGGGTACAACCATCGAAAACATTATTAAGGATAAAAACATAACCGCAATAGAAATTGGGGGCGTTTCAGGTGGCTTCCTGCCCGCAGACTATTTTCATACCCGTTATGACAATAAAGAACTCTCAAAATTGGGACTCAATATTGGCTCAGGTTCAATCAGAACCTTTACCAAACAATCGGAGGTTTCAGAAGCCGTTGCCAATTCGGTTAAGTTTTTACAACAAGCATCTTGTGGGCGTTGTGTACCGTGTCGTGTAGGAACTCAGGCATTAGTTCAATTTGTCAATAAGCAGTTAATCACTGACATTGATAAAAAAGCTCTCGAATGGATATCTGAAGTGAGTCACACCATGCAACAAACCTCCACTTGTGGACTAGGAAAAACCGCGCCTACCGCATTGTTATCCTATTTGAAATATTTTGAGGGCAACAAAGAATGATAACAATGACTATTGATGGTAAAGTCATTACTACCAAAACCAACAAAACTGTGTTACAGGTGGCAAAAGCGAATAATATTTATATTCCTACTTTATGTGCTTTTTCCGGTTTAGAAACGAGATCGGTTTGTCGTATCTGTTCTATAGAAGTTAAAGGTGAAGCATTTTTGAACACGGCTTGTTCTACTCTTGTTAAAGAGGGTATGGAAATCATCACCAATAACGATAAGGTAAGAAATGCTAGGAAAGTGCTTATGGCGTTTATCTTAGCAGAACACGGCAAATCTGATAATTTAGTGGGCCAAATCAACAAATTAGCGCAAGAACTTGGTGTTGAAAAGGCGCGATTGGAATTAACAACAAAACCTGATACCGCTAGTATTCTCCCTCATTCTGAATATATTAAATTAACCCCGGCACTTTGCATTTATTGTGATCGTTGTATAAGTGTTTGTAAATATAACATCATCCACCGAGCCAAAAAAGGCGCGACAGTCACACTGACATTTGGTGATAATAATGAATCTCTTGATAAGACAAATTGTGTCCATTGTGGTGATTGCATTTCAGTTTGCCCAACGGGTGCATTGGCTGAAAGACTGTGAAAGCCCTGCGCTTAATTAGCTTAATTAGTTATAGTTTTTGTAGGTGTTTTGTTGCTTAACTTAATGGCTGTGATACTTACCCAACACCTAATCAAAGAAATCCGAAAGAAATCCTTTCGAAAAATCGGATTTCTAAACTCAAAACGGCCCGTTTGTAGTAGGCGATTTATCGCCTCAAAGGTCAAAGAAATCCGCTTTTTTGGAAAAATAGGATTTATAAACGGCATTTAGTTTGGCAACCGCCGCGAGAGTCCAAATTTGGCCCCAGTAGTGATACGCGGGCCCTTGTTATTGACCTATATTTTTAGGGTTATTTGGACTATCTGATTTGAGGGCCATAAAATATTTTGGAAGTTTTCAAATTAAGTTATGGCCCCCTGTCGCGCTTCATTAGTTAGACTTTTTGTAGGTGTTTTGTTGCTTAACTCAATGGCAGTGAGGCCTTCTCACGGAGTATGCAAGCGATCCTTGTACCATTTGTGCAAGGATCGCTAAGCACTCCTTGTTCTTAGTTGCCATCGGCCGGAGTATGCAAGCGATCCTTGTACCACAGCAGCGGCTCGCTAAGGAACGAATGTTAAGTCAGTTCATTCATCGGCCAACGGGGCCGTGCGCTAAATTCTAATGGTTCAGTCTGGCCGGCGCGAAGGCGCAGAGCGCCCGCGTAGGCAATCTGCAAAAGATGGGGAGAGGGTAATAGACGGCTACGCCCATTTCATCGCCCAGTTGTGCCAAGCGAGTACGCAAGCGTTGATTAGCACCAACGCCGCCAGCAACCACTAAACTTGTTAAGCCCGTTTGTTGCAGGGCGCGACGACATTTAATGGCTAAAGTATCTATCACAGCGTCCTCAAAGGCGCGAGCAATGTCGGCGCGCGGGTTTTGCGCTCGCCAAGTGGTTAAGACGTGGGTTTTTAGGCCGCTAAAACTAAAGTTGAGGCCAGGGCTAAGTGTCATCGGGCGAGGAAAGTGGAAGGCTTTGGGATTGCCACGTTCTGCTAAACGCGCTAAGGCGGGGCCACCCGGATAGCCAAGCCCAAGTAATTTGGCGGTTTTATCAAAGGCCTCGCCAGCGGCATCATCGACGGATTCTCCTAGCACAGTGTATTTGCCCACCGCGGCAACTTGTACCAGTTGCGTATGCCCTCCAGAAACGAGCAGAGCAAGAAAGGGAAAAGTGGGGGCCGGCGCTTCAAGCATAGCAGCGAGCAAGTGGCCTTCTTATGATGTACGCCAATGGCAGGAACTTGCCAAGCCCAAGCGAGACTGCGGCCGACGGCCGCGTAAACCCGTAAAGCGCCAATTAAGCCCGGCCCCGTCGTGTACGCGACTCCTTCAATTTCAGAAGTAGAAGTCGCACTTTCATTTAAGAGCGTTTTAAGCAGTGGTATGAGTTTGCGGACATGATCGCGGGAAGCCAATTCTGGCACAACGCCGCCATATTGAGCGTGTAACTCGATTTGACTGTATAGAGCATGTCCTAATAGGCCTTGCTCGGAGTCGTACACCGCTACGCCGGTTTCATCGCAAGAAGTTTCTATGCCTAATACTCGCATTTTTTTTAATTGGTAATTATTGGTAATTGATTACTGAAAAACTGTGAACTTAACCGTAATAAAGGATGATAATTCTTTGCCAATGAAAGCTTTATCAGTTCAATAACGGCAAGGATTTTTGGCTTATGAAAGGATGAAAGGGAAAGCCATTAAAAAACGAGAGCCTATCAATTCGACAACCTGGCCCACTCAATGCCATTAAATTAAGAGCATGTAGGATGGGTGTTGCTACGCGAACAGGAAGTCAGCGAAGCTAAACCTACCTAATCAATTCGACAACCTGGCCCACTCAATGCCATTAAATTAATAGCATGTCGCCACCCTTCGCTACGCGAAACTCACCTATCAATTCGACAACCTGGCCCACTCAATGCCATTAAATTAAGAGCATGTCGCCACCCTTCGCTACGCGAAACCCACCTATCAATTCGATAACCTGGCCCACTCAATGCCATTAAATTAATAGCATGTCGCCACCCTGAGCGAAGCTAAACTGTACTTTCAGTCTAGCCGTTCTAACCCAAACGGTGCGCCGCACGAGCGTGTAATGTTCGCTGACAGGAAATTCACGTCATTTTTTTATTCTACGGGTTGAAAAACGGGTTGTAGTACACATACAGGTATGTACTCATCTGTGACTTATGTCGTTTGGCAAGGCAAAGAAATGTGCGCGACAAGCCGGGACTTTGAGCGCATGTCGTCCAAAAGTGCTGCCATTGGTAAAGGTGCAAAGTAAACGGGGTTATTTTAATGAACACCCCACAGCATTGATGACAGCAGCGCCCAACCTGCCTTTAAAGTGCCTAACGAAGGCAAGGCGATCCTTTCCAATAGTTCTATGAATCAGGCACACCAATCAATGCACGGCTGCGGAATATGGGATTGAATTTGTTTGTAAACCGGTGAAGGAGGATAAGTTGAAAAGGTGTTGAGGGGCGCATCACGCCATCGAGGTGGGGCTTTGAAGAGGGGACGCTATCGCCAGAGCGTGCGTATGCAGTTGCCAAGTATTTACGGCGAGAAAAGCCACAACATGCTGAGACACAAGGCTTTTTGACGCGCTGGATCATTCGCAACGCGATTTAGGACTCTCTGCGATTATCGCTTGATGATGAAGGCAATTTTTTATATAATTTCCACTTTAAACGCCGATTTTACCGAGACATAGTGGTATCGCATCGCTTCGCGTGTGATAATCAAGGTGCGGTTAACGGATCGCATTTAGCCCGACGGATCAGTGGTAAAAAGCCGGTTTTTTTAACAAAAGACAAAAACTATTTATTTAAAAAACAATAATTTATGAAATTGAAAAATTGAGCCGGCTTCAGCCTCAGACAAGCTTTTAGCCAAGAAGTTGAGTAGCTTGCCTTCAATTGATAAGAAATTGCCAATTGATGAAGTTATTTATCTGAACGTCTATAGAGTCATCAGAGCCTTCTAACTATTCCGTCAACTAAGACAATGGTTTCGAGGCAAAAGTTTTTCTGAATCAATTTGCCTCGAAGACCGTTTTACCGTCAAGTATCCGAACATTGATAAGCAACATCCTAAAATCGAAAATTTCATAAACAAATATATTCTAAATGACTTATATACTGAACGCGGTTATAAATAACTATGGTTAGTGATGATCGAACCCAGGTTTTTCAAAAAACGCCCGGTTAAAAGCCCAATTTATTCCCGTGCTAAGTATACAAAAGACTAAGTATTAGACTTTAGGAGTCGTATTAATAATCAGGCTGCCTTAGCGTGGTGGCTATCATTGTGAGCAAAAATTTCTTTCGTCCAAGAATAGAACGGACGAACAACAGCAGCAATGATACCAACAATGCTTAGCGCTATAATAATAGCAGGCGTAAATAGCACAGCACCTAAGATGACTACTGGAGTTGATAGTGCTTTAGGCATGATTTTATCTCCTTAAAAAAGTTGAGCGTGAAGAGTTCTCTTCTCTATTTCAATGAGTTACGAAAACTCCTCACTCTCGTGGGTAAATCTATAATAAAACTGACTGCAATACCAATGCCAAAAGATAAAATCCTATTTAAAGACGGTAATATTCTGAAATTCCTATATTAGGATATAATTATCTTCCATTCTAAAACGCTAAATCTCATAAGGCTAACTTTTCAGATTACGGCCTAATCATAAGCCGTGTCATTAAAAATAACCGTTATTTTTCAATAAGTTAGCACGACATTAGTTTATTAGTAAATTCTAATTTAACTGATTTCAATTATTGTGTCTTTCAAATACCAAATTGTAGATCAGAAAATATTCTGCCAATTATGTCATGTCGTTTTAACGATGACTGACAAATTTGGCTTATGATTAGGTTTAAACACGGTTATAAATTGAACTTTTAAAGGGGGTGTTCAAACCACGATATCTCGTTATGGAATGCACAACCCCGATTTAATTGAAAGGGGCAGCCTGAAGCTATCACTAGACTGCTTCTACAAGGCTGACAAATTTGGCTTATGATTATTTTCATAAGAAGAAATAATTCTTGAGATAATTCATTTGATGACTTAAAAACTTATATATCAGTGATGACGATTTCAGCTGAAGTCAAAGCCCTACTGCAATGTTATCCCGAACCTGCCATCTTGCTCGGTAAGGATTACCACATTTTGCTAGCCAATGCTGCCTATCAACACCACTATGGTGAAGAGTACTTGTCTCATTATTGCTATGAAGTTTCCCATCACTGCAAAGTGCCCTGTGAACAAATGGGAGAAACTTGCCCATTAAAAACCAGCTTAAAAACGAGACAACCGCAAGAGGCACTACATTCACACCATACACTACACGGTGAAACCTACGTCAAGGTACAAATATTACCGATATATAATGACGAAGGCGACATTATTTACTTGCTTCAAACCATACACGATATCAAAGTCGCAAAAGAAAAACTACAGAACCAAGGCTTGGTAGGGCTTTGTGACGCATTTAATCGTTTACTCGTGCAGATTTCCCGTGTGGCACCCAGAGAAACTAGCGTATTGCTACTCGGTGAATCTGGAACGGGCAAAGAATTAGTGTCTCAAGCGATCCATGCCGCCAGCAATCGGGCGCAAGGGCGTTTTGTACCTGTCGATTGTTCTGGTTTATCAGAAAGTTTGTTTGAAAGCGAAATGTTTGGACATGAAAAAGGCGCGTTCACCGGGGCGCATATCCGTAAACAAGGCTTAGTTGCCGCAGCACAGGGCGGCACACTTTTTCTTGATGAAGTCGGGGATATTCAGTTAAATTTGCAGGTTAAATTATTACGCTTATTGGAAACTGGCATTTATCGTCGTGTGGGCAGCGTTGAACCACAAAAATCGGATTTTAGGCTAATCTGTGCGACACATCGTAATCTTAAAGAAATGGTAAGCCGGGGTGGTTTTCGCCAAGATTTCTATTATCGCATTAGTGCATTTCCTATTTTTTTGCCGCCCTTACGAGAACGGCATGAAGATTTACCTATGTTAATTGAAAACCAACTGCAACGAATTCTGCCTCAACGCCGTTTATCCATACACCCCCAAGCGTTGCAAATATTGCAGTCGTATGATTTTCCTGGGAACGTTCGAGAATTACGGAATATTTTAGAACGAGCGAGTGTATTGGTAGATGGTGACTTTATTTTGCCAGAACATTTGCCCCAAGAATGCCGGCAGATTGTGGAAAAAACGGAATATGAACCCGTGTCGCCAGTTGTGATGCCGTTGTGTCAAGTGGAACAACAATATTTACAATGGGTAGTACAACATTTTGAGGGCGATAATAAAGCCTTGGCTAAACAGCTTGGGGTGAGTGAACGTACTTTGTACCGGAAATTGAAAAAAAATGGTAACTACTCCGCCATGACTATTTTTGAGCATCTTTGAGATTTATCTCAAGGTTGAGTCGTTACAAAAAATGATATTTTTCCCTCGTAGGGATCGGCAAGTTTTGCAACGGCACCTTTAACTCGATGATCAAGTTTTTGATGGTTAGCCCAAAATATCGCCAGGGGATCAATCCCCTGGCTAAAAGCTCAAGCCTGCTAAAGCAGACTAACCCCAACGGCGTGGCTTTTCGTAGTACCCTGATACGTACTTTAGCTTTGAGCACAGAGGAACCGCTCATGGCGTTCGTTCCAAACTTGATCATCAAGTAAGCGCAATTTGTGGTGCTAGGTATAGCTTGATATTTATTCCTACTTTGTCAGAGTTAATGCAACTCATTGATTTCAACAGAATGGCCCCAAGAGGCCTTCTATATAAATCAATTACTTAGGCGTAATGTGACAAAGTAGAACATTTTTTCATCAAGACGAGTATCGTATTCACTTTCATCACTCCCAAGTTGTTAAGAGGAATTGGGAATGAGAAAATAATTATCGGTGTGGTTCAAACAGGGGAGATTGACAGCACACCCTCTCCCTGACATCCTCATTTTCTCCATTAGCTATTGCTTGATGATCAAGTTTTTAGTCTGACAATGCACAAGGATTGTATATAATAAGGGATTTTATTTTAAGCCTCAAATCACCTCACTCAACTTTTTTAAAATACAGCAATGACAACCCAATAGCTAAGGAACAGCTAAAAAATAACTTCCGCCAATCTAAAAGCTAAAGTACCCTAAAGGGCACTGTACCCATTTTTGGGAAATTAATTTTTCTTCGATCCTAATTAATGGCGATTTTATTTCATCGCAAAAGCTTCAATTTTATCGAATTCGTTCATTGCGATTTCCTTTACAAAGCACAGCACAACGCAAGTAGTGCCTACCCGGCGTTTTGCGCTATCTACTCGGTGTTATTTAATTAATTTTGTGCTGTATGGCTATTGGCACTGGTTTGAGGGCCATAAAACCATTTGCAAGTTTTCAAATTAAAATACGGCCTTACAGGAGTCATATTGACCATGAATTTTGTATGGTTATTAGGCACTGGTTTGAGGGCCATAAAACCATTACGTCGGCAAAAGTACAGCGAAGCGAAACTTTTGCCGACGTTGGAAGTTTTCAAATCAAACTCTGGCCCCAGTCATTTTGACCATTATTTTTGTATGGTTATTGGCACGGGTTTGAGGGCCATAAAACCATTTGGAAGTTTTCAAACTTTGCAGCGGACAATTTATTTAAGTCATTGATTGTGGAGATTTTATTGAATTCATTGAAGGTCATATTTCTTACCAAAATGACAGTAGAAAAAATGTCCGGTACTCAGTTCAATCCCTTATTTCATTTTCATCTGTTTCAAGTACGTTCCGTATAGCTGAATAAAATTCTTAGCGAAGCTACTTACTATCCATCAAAGGGATAGTATCTGTTGGCGCGATACGATAATTTAACAACTCATTTAGGCTCACTATATACATACTAAGCGGCATCCCTGAAGAGAGCGTTGAAGTTTTTTGCTTTCAAATCGGCCAGTAACAAGCTATCATCAACTTGTTCCACCGCGCCCGTGTCGATTTGTATCAGCAGATTGCCCCAAACGATGGCATTCTGCAATTCTACCGCTTCACCAATATAAGTGCCGGGCAATACCACTGTCGCGCTGAGTTTGGCATAACGATCAACAATCACTTCATTACACAACACAACATCGCCCAACAAAGCGGCCTTTTTATGGACACGACAAAAGGCGCCAACTAGCCCGGCGTTATCTTTAGGAACACTGGAACGGCGGCCGACTTGCAATTTGTCGTTGACTTGTCGCACTGGTAAAACCAAGCTTGGGAAATGCCCAGCCAATACAGCCAAGTTAGCTTGATGGTAGGCCTTGAGAGAATCAAGCCAAGACAAATTCCCGGTGACAGCGAGCGCTTGAACGCCCTCACTTTCCTCAAATTCCTCCAGGTTATGGGGTATTTTGGGGTTAGGGGGAATTTCGGAATTAGGCGAGGTTTTTAACAGGCAGACACCGGCATTATAGCCGTCAATGGTTGCCAGTATTTGTTCTTGTTGAAGTGTTTGGGCTTGTTCCAAAAACGCTTTAATATTAAGACTACGCAACACATCGCCACGAACAAGCAGATATTCAGAATCGCTCAATTTGGCACCAAGGCGGGTAAGCACGGTAGCTGGCTGTTCGGTACTTCGCACATATTCAAACTGCATTTCCCAACGTTCACCATTGCCCAAAAGGCGTTTTATCTCCTCGGCAAAGGCCGAAATAACCACCATCACCTCGCGGATGCCAGTCATCAATAACGCGTCAAGCGTGTATTCAATCAAGGGTTTAGCCGCTATTGGCAATAAGGCAATACTGGTTTTATCGGTGAGAGGCTGCAATTCTGAACCAGTGCGATCAGCGAACAAAATAGCTTTCATATCAGTTATCAGTTGTCATTTATCAGTTATTAGTTATTAGTATTATAGAACATAATAAAGTACAACGAATTATTAAGTACAACTCATTAATTAAGTACAACTAATTATTAAGTACAACTAATTACGCGGATAAACGAATTTACAACTAATTAAGTACAACTCATTAATTAAGTACAACTCATTAATTAAGTACAACGAATTACGCGGATAAACGAATTAAAAATGACTGGGATAAACAAATCTCGATATCTAAAGATGAAAATAAAGCAGCCCCAGTTCTTAGTCTCAATGCCATTAAGTTAAGAAATAAACGAGAAAGAGCCTTTGGTAAAGCCGTTGTCTCAAAGCTAAAGTCCCCTAAAGGGGACTGGTAAATTCAGGATTTTTTTCATAAGCACACGATATGGCATTGAGTCTTCAGTGCCCTTTAGGGCACTTCAGCTATTAGACGACGGCTTTACCAAAGGCGGGGGGATTATTTGTTTCTAATTCCGCAAACTGTGTGGCATTGAGTTCTTAGTCTACGCCCTATAGCAATTCGTTTATCCTTCGTTACGTTGTACTCGTTTATCCGCAAAATTAATTCGTTTATCCGCGTAATTCGTTGTACTCGTTTATCCGCGTAATTCGTTGTACTCGTTTACCGGCGTAATTTGTTGTACTCGTTTAGGAGCAAAGTTCATGAGAGGATAGACGTGGGGCTGTCTTAAAAGTCTATTTATTTAGAGTTAACGGTTTTAGTCGCTAAAGCGACTACTACAAACTGACTACTACAAACTGACTACTACAAACTGCGACTACTACAAATTCTTACTGTTTATTGATAACTGATAAATGTGCTGCCTCAAAATCTCCCAAGCAAATAAGGCTAAACTTATGTCTGCCCACAGCTTGGTGAGATCTTCAAGTGATAGGCGCAATACCATCTGTGACGGAAATTTCGCATCAATGACAATCATCACGGCAAAGAAAATGGCGGCACTATATAAATAATAACGTGCCGCTTTTGGTTTTTGACGGAGATTGCCAAGTAACACCAGTAGCCCAATTTCAATGAAGCCTAAACCCAACAACAAGTATGCGTCATTGCGCCCCAACCAAAGTCCTATAGTTTCATGTATCAAAAAGCGTTCATCAAAGCCAAGGTAAGCAAACATAATGACTTGCGACAGATAAAACAAATAGTCTTGGCGCTGTTTTACCCTATCGATACATAACAAACATATACCAAACAGTAAGGCGGTAGCCCATAACAAAAAAACACTGAACGTCGTATTGATGGCATAAAAAAACACGTCGCCTTTAATATCTGTGAAAAACTGTCGCACATAAGGTTGCGACGTTTGCCACTCAATCACTATCAAAACAACACTGTACACCGCCAGTAATATAAACAATAAAAGACGTGATCTATTCACAATTGGTACCGCCTCGCAATCAGCATCGCGCACAAGAACAAGCTATACATACCTATCATTTCAAACGCTTCTTCCCAACAAGTCAAAATGCTAACGCCTTGGTTGAGAGAGTCTGAGTGCCATTCAAATAGTTCAAATACAAATACCCCCGGCAAGCACAGAAAAGCAACGAATAAAGCAAGGTATGCCGATTGACGTTGCCAGTCACGGGTGGTTGACATATTGGCAATCAGTTTTCGCAGAATATAGGCTGCCGCTAAGAAACCGCCTAATAAAAAGGGAGCAAATAGCACTATCCAAGAGTAACCCCTATTATCAGGGGGCGCATTAACCCAAAGGTTGCTGACGAGGCGTTGAAACCATTTTCCGGCTGTTTCGTGAATACTGGCAACTTCATCAGCAGATAGCAAAACCGCGCCTATCGCTGTCAATTGAAATACAAAGCGTGTCAAGCGTGAAATCGCAAAATCAGGTGATGAACCCCAGCCAAGTAACAAAAAACTCATTCCAACGGACAGAAAAACCATACTTGAAAACCAAGTAGCCAGCGTATTTTCCTGACGCAAGTCCAACAATTCCAAGACTCTATGCCAATTAATTCCAAAACCCCGTTGCCACTCAGCTCCTTGACTCAAGTGGGCTAGGAAAGTCGTTAATATGAAAAATAGCGTTATTAACAATAACGGAATTGCCAGTTTTTCTAAAAGCGTATGAATCTTAATGATTGAACTCCTCTTAACGTTTTTTTTATTTAACCCTCGCCCCATAGGTTGGACGGCTAAAACGCCAAAGCTGAAGCTTTGGACTCCAGCGGTTGTTTGGACGGCTAAAGTTCCAGCGGTTATCGGTTGTATGGGAGAGGGTTAGGATGATGGGGCTACGGAATAACACTTCTACCCGGTGTTCCGGGCAAACGTGGCATCGTCTGCTTAGGAAATTCTCCCGTCAAGGCCTTCAAAAAGGCCACAATATCTTGTACTTGTGCATTATCCAAGTCTTTATTGAGTTGGGTTTTCGCCATGACGCGCACCGCATCGTCAAGCGATGGCACGGCACCATTGTGAAAATACGGCGCTGTCAAAGCAATATTGCGTAAAGTTGGTATACGCCACATATGCTTGTGGGCCTCGTTTCCAGTCACTTGATACCGCCCAATATCTTCCATCAGCTTATACTTAGTCTCGTACTTACTGCCCGGCACCAGTGGAAATGTCATATAAAATCCAGACCCCATCGTTAATTGTGGCCCACTGAAATTGGGCCCAGAATGACAGGCCGGGCACCCAATTTCGGCAAAGGTATTCCTGCCTCTCACCTGTTGCTCAGTCAGGGCCTTTTTATCCCCTTTGACATAACGGTCATAGGGCGAATTGGGAGTAATGAGAGTACGCTCATAAGCGGCGATAGCCTTAACCGCATTGTCGGCCGTTATTGGATTATCTGGACCAAAAGCCGCTTTAAATAAGGCCCTATAACCGGGAATCGACTTGAGTCGTTTGACAACGGCATCCCAATCACTCATGCCCATTTCAATTGGATTAGTCACCGGGCCTCTCGCTTGCTCTTCAAGCGTTGGGGCACGCCCATCCCAAAATTGTACGGATAAAAACGCACTATTCCAGACTGTCGGCGCACTGCGTCCACCAGTCTTGCCTTCTACCCCCACCGAATTTGGGCGGTTATCGTCACCACCGGCCATCACATTGTGGCAAGAATTACAGGATACCGTGCCTGTACTCGAAAGACGCGGATCAAAAAACAGTGTTTGTCCGAGTTTGATTTTGGCCTCACTTTGGGAATTATTAGCCGGAATGGGGGGCGTGTCTGGTAAGACTTCCCATTGGGCCGCATACATGGGTAACGTGAGGTTACCTAAGATTCCCGTCATTAACATCTTGTGGAACAATTTCATTAACTCACTCCTTGCATGATTATGTAGTGAAAGTACAACGGATTTGGGGAATAAACGGATTTTTGATTCAGGCCGAATCGAAGGGTTGAAAGTCAAGCTAAAATTTGCTGAAGTTTGTAACGGTGCTAAGTATAAGTAACCAAATTACATAAATGATGTCAATGCGTAAGTCCTAGTTCCCTTACCACCTATCAGTTTGTAAAAGTCATTATTTTTAAACACCGAGCTCACAAAGAACCACAGAGTCACACAGAGCCATCTCTTATGGAAAATCTCTGTGAAACGTAGTAAAGCTCCGTGTCTCTGTGTTGAAATAACTACCCCACGATTTTCTGGCATTCTTCAATGCAATTAGCACAGGCATTTGCACACGCCTTACAGGCGGCATGTTTTTCTGCATGTTTGCGACACTCATTTTCACAATCTTGGCACACATCAATACACACTTTGGCGAGAGACTTTAAGTGCCGCGATTGATAAGAGGCAAATTGAGAAAGTGCGGTACAAATGGCGAGCATTTCATGTACGGCATCTGCACACTCAGCAACAGAGGTATCTCCCGTCTTAAAAAGTTCAAGACAATGATCCACGCAGGCTTGGCCTTTTTTTATGCAGTCAATTGACGCATCTATAATACCTTGCTTATTATAGCTTGGTTGATGTTGATGAACGCTCGCTCCCCAAGCCGCGCCGGCACTGGCGACGGATACAATAGCGCCCGCGCCAATTAAAAGCTTACGTCTGTCAATGGATTCAATGGTTTTCGCCGATTGTGTCTCACACTCATTCCTGAGATTAGTTTGTTTCAATCGCAGACACAGACGTATTGTCACATACCCAGTTAAAACAATGCAAGCCCCATCCTGCTTTTAAGAAAGTACAACTTCTTTAAGGAATAAACGGATTTTTTCTAGGCATAGTGCCCTTGGTAAATATTTATGCGTATTTTCGTTACCGTCTTATGCATTTAATTTTCATCCGCCGCATAAGTACGTTCCGTATAGACTCGTTCAGAAAAATGTCGGGGCAAAAAGCGTTGCCAACGCTTTGGTGGTTTTTAGAGCAACAAAATATTTATCTGAAAGACTATACATAAAAACGTTAAAGACTGATAACTTAAACTCCTAACTGATATTATATATACTTTGCGTGGCTAAAAAGTCCAAAAAATTCCCGTGCTAAGTAGACATAAAGGAAAACTAATCATGCCTATAGCCTATCTTCATCATCCCGATTGCCTACTACACAATATGGGCACCGGACACCCAGAAAGGGCCTCAAGAATCAATGCCATAGAAGACCAAATGAAGGCCTCTCAGCTTATGGAGTTTGCGCGTTATTACGAGGCACCATTAGCCACGCGCCAACAATTGGCACGGGTGCATGATGTCAAATATATTGATAATATTCTCACTTTCAATGGCGAGCAAGGAGATACTTATCTCGATCCTGACACCATGCTGATGGCAAAAACGCCACAAGCGGCCTTACGTGCCGCCGGCGCTGCCATTCACGCCACCGATTTAGTCTTAACCAAAAAACATGATGTGGCTTTTTGCAATATCCGGCCACCCGGGCACCATGCCCTGCGGGATCAGGCGATGGGTTTTTGCTTTTTCAACAATGTCGCCGTTGGTGTAGCACACGCGATTGAAGAATATGGGCTGAGTCGGGTGGCGATTCTCGATTTTGATGTTCATCATGGCAATGGCACCGAAGCCATTTTTACGGACGAACCGCGTGTGATGCTCTGTTCAACCTTTCAACATCCCTTTTATCCCTGTTCTGGGGCCGATACGGTCAGTGACCATATTATTAATGTGCCATTACTTGCCGGCACCAGCGGAGAAAAATTCCGTGAGGCCGTTACAACGTACTGGCTACCGGCTTTGGACAAATTTGCGCCCCAAATGATTTTTATCTCAGCCGGCTTTGATGCCCATAAAGACGATGGTATGTCTCTTTTGCGCTTGCGTGACGAGGATTATGCGTGGGTAACGCAAGAAGCCTTAGCGGTAGCCGACAAATATGCCGAAGGCCGTATCGTCTCCACCCTTGAAGGCGGCTATAAATTGCACGCGCTGGGACGCAGTGTGGCGGCCCACCTTAAAGTATTAATGCGGATGGATGGGTAATGGGTGGGGCGGTGAAAATAATTAATGATTAATGATTAATGATTAATGATTAATGATTAATGAGTTAAATTATTGTTTTTGAAAATAAATTGACTAAGCGGAATAAAAATGGGATCACGTTTAAGAACCCGTTGGAACCTCCTTTTCACCACCCTAGGTAATGGGTAATATGAATACCATCGATATCCGATTTTTCAGGGGCCCAAATACGGTTAGGATTTCTTCGCGACGCGATATCATTTTTGATGGTGCAAAGTATATATTAACGTGAGTTCGACTTTAAATATCAGTGACTTATATAATTATTAATTATATCAACTAGTTACTTATAATTACTTGATTATCAATCAGTTAAAAACACATTTGCTGGCTCATTTCACTCTATGGCCCACAATTTATAGGTTATTGACGTATTAATGTTAAGGGTTTAATCGTGAAAAAAGTTTGTTTTATCATTTAATTATTGTAAAACAATTGATTAATATAAATTTTATATAACTTTTATGTAGGGTGGGCTTGCGTTTTGCCCACCTACCTCATGAGTAAAAGTTAAATTTGTTCCAGCGGTGAGTCTATTAGACATTATCGGAAATAAGCCAATGTAGGTGGGTTTCGCGCAGCGAAGGGTGGCTACATTAATTAATTAAATTATTTCACACTGTACGGTTAAAAATATGACTTTTTACACTGTAAAATAAATAAATTACCTACAGATGGCCGACTTTGGCATGGTGCTAAATAAACACACAAAACCATCATCAGTCGGCGTACCTCAAGTGGAACATTTTTAATCGTACAGGTCGAATTATTTGTAAAAATTTAGTTGAAAATATGCTAACATGCTAATTCAATCCCTTATTTCCTTCAGTACCTTTTTCAAGTACGCTCCGTATATCTTAAAAAGCATATAATCTAGTTACGCATTGACAAAATAAATTGATTGACTATTCAATCAGTTACCTCTAAAAGGCCACGGCCTTTAAATAAAATCAATTAGTTGATTTAATGACTGCGTAAGTCCTATAGATATTCAGATAATTATTTAGTCCCCTTTAAGGGACTTGAGCTTTTAGAGCTGTTGGCTATGAAAGAAATTATTTACCTGAAAATCTATATAATCGTTTTTTACACTCATAGGTAACATTTATGCCCATCCTTGATGATTCTTATGACGAAACTCTCATCGCAGCTATTGCCAATAAAGACATCGAATTTTTAGAGTCTTATTTGGAAAAGTGGCAAAAGACGGTGGATTTGATGGCTGACATGTTTGAAGTGCCGGCTGGGCTTATAATGAAAGCGCATCCGACACAAATCGAAGTGTTTGTCTCTAGCCAAACAAAAAACAACCCTTATGAAATCGGTGAAAAAGCCGATTTGAATACCGGCTTATACTGTGAAACAGTGATGGCTAAGCGAGAACAGCTACATGTTCCAAATGCACTGGAAGATGTCAAATGGAAAGATAATCCCGACGTGAAATTAAATATGATTTCATACTTGGGAGTCCCATTGGTATGGCCCAACAATGAAATATTTGGGACTATTTGCGTCTTGGATAGCGAAACAAGGCACTACACTTCACTCTATTACGCCCTGTTATGGCAGTTTAAAGAAATCGTTGATGGTGATCTCAAATTACTTGTCAGCGAACGTAAACAAGAACAACATGCCAAAGACTTGGCAAAAGCATTAGCGCGTCTGAAAGCAACGCAAGAAGAACTGATTCAATCAGAAAAATTGGCCGCGTTGGGACATTTGATTGCCGGTATTGCCCACGAAATCAATACACCACTGGGCGCGATTCGTTCCTCAGTGGGCCATATTGCCGATTTTATCGATCAGGATTTAAAACAGCTACCGGCATTTTTTCAATCACTCTCGGTAGCCCGTCAGCATGATTTTTTTGCCTTACTGCAAAAAACCGCGTTTGTGGACACGACTTTGTCTACTCGATAAAAACGCAAAATTAAAAAAGCGTTGAAGCGGCAACTGCAAGAACAGGGCATTGAAAATGCCGATATCATGGCCGATAATTTGGTAAATATAGGGGTTTATGAGGACGTTGAAGCCTTTTTGCCTTTATTAAAATATCCTGATAGTCTCGCTATATTAGAAATGCTCTATCAGCTTGCCATTGTTCAAAAAAGCACACGCGCCATCACTACCGCCTCAGATCGTGCCGCCAAAACGGTATTCGCTCTGAAAAGCTTTGCGCGTTTTGACTTGTCAGGTGAAAAGCTACAAGCCAATATCACCGACAGCATTGAAACCGTGTTAACCCTATATCAGAATCAACTTAAACAGGGTGTAGAAGTTATCAGACACTATGCCGAGGTACCCCCTTTATTGTGTTATCCTGATGAGCTAAACCAAGCATGGACCAATCTGATTCATAATGCTTTACATGCCATGAAAAATAAGGGCACTTTGACGATTGAGGTGGGTAGGCAGGATAATCAAGTGGTTGTCAGTATTACCGATAGCGGCGACGGTATTCCAGAGACTATTCAACAGAAAATATTTCAACCGTTTTTTACCACCAAACCGCCCGGCGAAGGAAGCGGCTTGGGTTTAGATATTGTCCGAAAAATTATTGATAAACATGACGGAACAATTGCGGTGGAAAGTCAACCCGGTAAAACCACCTTTATTGTATCCTTGCCTATGTAAACGCAGAAATCCTATTTTTCCAAAAAATAGGATTTCTTTGACCATAAAGGAGAAAACCCACGATGCCTAAAGCCGCTATTTTATGTGTTGATGATGAAGCCGTCGTTTTGGAAACGCTTGAAATAGAATTCCAAAAAGCCTTTGGTAATGCTTACAACTATGAATTTGCTGAAAGTGCTGAAGAAGCATTGGAAGTCATTGAAGAACTCGATGAGGAGGGTGTTGATATTTTGCTGATCGTCTCAGATTGGCTTATGCCAGGTATGAAAGGAGATGAGTTACTCATTCAGGTTCATAAAAAATGGCCCACTATTGTTAAAGTCATGCTGACGGGACAAGCTGATGAGGATGCCATTGAACGTGCCCAACATCAAGCTCACCTGCATCGCTGTTTGTACAAACCTTGGGATAGCAAAGAACTCATTGAAACAATTAAGGCGGGTTTAGCAAAATATGAGTAAATTGGTGGCTATTGTCTGTGTTGACGATGATCCTGCTATACGCGATAGCCTAGAGATAGAACTCAAAAAAACCGTTGGTGATGACTATCTCATTGAAATAGCTGAAGATGGGAAAGAAGCATTAGAAGTGTGTGAAGAATTGCTGGAAAATGACCACGAAATCGCTTTAGTCATCTCCGATTACATCATGCCAGGTATGAAAGGAGATAAACTCTTAAAGCGGATTCACGCGCTTTCTCCAAAAACCCTCAAAATTATGCTGACTGGGCAAACCGAACTTGAACCGGTAAGTAATGCTATCAAGTATGCCAGATTGTATCGTTACATCAAAAAGCCTTGGCAATCTGAAGATATCAGATTGACGATCACAGAAGCATTAAACAGCTATCTTCAAGAAAAGAAGCTGGCGGCATTTACCCTTGAACTGCAACAGAAAAATGAAGCTTTACTCAAACTCAATCAGGAAAAAAATGAGTTTTTAGGCATTGTGGCACATGATCTTAAAAATCCACTGTCCGCCATTCATATGGCGGCCGATTGGATTGAAAACGATTATGATAAACTGTCTAAAGAAGAAGTCGTTGAAATGGCGAGTATGATTTCGGTCGGTACTCGGAAAATGTTTTCTCTCATCAAAAATCTACTTGATGTCAATGTCATTGAGTCTGGCAAGCTGAATCTATCACTTAGCATTATTAACCTTTTACCTATCTTGCAATCACTGGTGAATCGTTATACAAAATTTGCAAAGGCAAAGAACATCAAGGTACAGTTTCAATGGTTGGAAAAACAATACCCTGCTTTGGTCGATGAAAACATTGTTTCCCAAGTATTAGATAATCTTATCTCGAATGCCATCAAATACTCACCTCATAACAAAAAGGTTTATGTCCGTATCAGCAAAAACGAGACATCTACACGTTGTGAAATACAAGATGAAGGCCCGGGGTTGAGTGAGGAAGATCAACAACAATTATTTGGTAAATTCGCCCGGCTAACCCCGAAACCCACCGGGGAGGAATATTCGACCGGCTTAGGGTTATTTATTGTCAAAAAATGGGTCAAAGCGATGAATGGCAAAGTGTGGTGTGAGAGCCAATTAGGGAAAGGCTCAACATTTACGGTGACATTTCCACTTGGTGTCTGAAAAATGAAAAATGAATAGATTGATTATTATAAGTCAATTCCCGCTTAAATAATCAATTACCCCGATGGGGTAAAATATGAATAGCCACAGGTGCAACCTGTGGTAAAGGTGATTGAAATACCCCAACCCCGAAGGGGTTGAATAGACTGAAAGTACAACTTCTTTTAGGAATAAACGGATTTTTTAAGTTTGATTTTTGAGTTGAGAATCATAAGGCTTGCTAATTCAATAGTTATCCCATTTTCACATTTTTCAAGTACGTTCCGTATAAACTAACTAATGAAAAAAGTTTCATTTTTCATTTTTTCATTTTTAAATAGCTTCCCTTCGGTTCCAGAAAAAACTTAAAATAAATACTTGATTTTTTTGGCATAAAACACAATCTTTTCATACGACGTTTTATACCCTAAGGCTTTCGCCAGACAAAAAAAATATTTTGGTTCAAAAAAAACGTTTGCAATTCCTTTGCAAATTCCGTCTGGCACCGGTTTTTGTTCCGTTAAAAATCCGTTAAAAAATAGGATTTTTTTTGGATGGATAGAAATTGTCATTGCCAAACAAAAGTTTGGACTCCTGCCAAACACTCCTGCCAAACTAAAGTTTGGACTCCTGAGCACTGATCACTGAACACTGATAACTGATCACTGTTCACTGAATTTTTTATATCGCAAACCCTACTTTATGGAGATCATTAATGACCGAAAAATACATCTATTCTTATAACGAAGGAGATGGAAAAAACAAACACTTGTTAGGCGGCAAAGGGGCCAACTTGTGCGAAATGACGCAAATTGGCCTCAATGTCCCTCCCGGCTTTGTCATCACCACCGCGACATGCCTAATTTATCTTGATGATCCCAATCGTGCCTTGCCAGAAGGCTTAATGGAGGGTGTCAAAAAACATATGCAAGCGGTTGAAAAAGCCAGCGGCAAAAATTTTGGCGATCCCGATAATCCGCTGCTTGTCTCCGTGCGCTCCGGCTCCGCCATGTCCATGCCCGGCATGATGGATACTATTCTCAATCTGGGCCTCAACGCTCAAACCTTGCAAGGCCTCATCAAACAAACCGGCGATGAACGCTTTAGTTATGACTCCTATCGCCGCTTTATTCAGTTGTTCGGCAAAGTGGCATTGGATATTGCCGATGAACACTTCGATAAACAATTTGAAACCGTCAAAAAGCGCGTTGGCGCAACAGCCGATGTCGATTTAAGTGCGACAGAACTCAAGGAAATCAGCGAACTCTTTCTGCAAGTCGTCAGAGACAAAACCGGCAAGCCGTTTCCTTCCAATGTCTATGAACAACTGGAAATTGCCATTAAAGCCGTGTTTAACTCATGGGGAGGCAAACGGGCTGTCGATTATCGCCGCGAATTTAATATCACCCCCGATATGGCAAATGGTACGGCCGTCAACGTGGTGGCGATGGTATTCGGCAACATGGGCAACGATTGCGCCACTGGTGTCGGCTTTACTCGCAACCCCGGCACGGGCGAAAATGAAATGTATGGCGAATACCTCGTCAATGCCCAAGGTGAAGACGTGGTTGCCGGCACTCGCACCCCCAAACCGGTACAGGAAATGGAAAAGGAAATGCCAGAACTGTACAAGCAACTGGTGGATTTGCGTAACAAGCTTGAGGGCCATTACCACGAAGTCCAAGACTACGAATACACCATTGAAAAAGGCCTGTTGTATTGCCTACAAACTCGCAACGGCAAAATGAACGCTGCCGCAATGGTGCGTACTTCGGTGGAAATGGTCAATGAAGGCCTAATTAGTAAGGACCAAGCCCTGTTGCGCGTCAATCCCGAACAACTAGAACAACTGCTGCACCCGCGTTTGGATCCAAATCATAATGCCGAACCGTTGGCGCAAGGCTTATCCGCTTCACCGGGGGCCGCTTATGGCAAGTGCGTATTTGATGCTGACCGTGCTGAAGTGTTGGGCCGTGCTGGTGAAAAAGTCATTTTGGTGCGCGAAGAAACAAAACCGGAAGACATTCACGGTTTTTTTGCTTCACAAGGTATTCTCACCAGTCGCGGTGGCAAAACCTCCCATGCCGCCGTTGTCGCACGCAGCATGGGTAAAGCATGCGTTGCCGGGGCCGAAGGCATTGCGGTAGATACCAGAGCGCGACAAGCGAGAATCGGCGACCAAGTTCTGCACGAAGGCGACATCATTACCATTGACGGTAGCAGCGGTAACGTATACCTTGGTGAACTTCCCACCATTGAGCCTGAATTCTCTGAAGAACTGAAAACGCTGCTCGGCTGGGCCGATGAAGTCGCGCAACTCAAAGTCATGGCAAATGCCGACACTCCAGAAGAGGCCCTACGTGCTGTCGAGTATGGCGCCATGGGTATTGGCCTGTGCCGCACTGAGCGCATGTTCAATGACGTTGAGCGTCTGCCCATCGTCGTTGATATGATTCTCGCCAATACGCCAGAAGCTCGCCAAACCGCTTTAGACAAGTTGCTACCGATTCAACGCGGCGACTTTAAAGACGTGTTTAAAACCATGTCTCCGCGCCCAGTCACGGTACGTTTATTAGATCCACCGTTGCACGAGTTCCTGCCAACGGAAATGCAATTGACGGAAGAAATCGAAAACCTGCGTCAACTGCGCGGCACACTCAAAGGGGTGGCGAATGTCTTAAATACCCTTCGCGTCAGCCAGCCCAACCCCAACGACTTGCCCACGCCGCTGCCAGTGCCATTTGACGAAATGGGCGAAGAACGGGTGAATGAAATCATCGCCAAAAAAGAACGAATGCTCCGCAAAGTGCGCGAACTTTACGAAGTCAACCCCATGCTCGGCCATCGCGGTGTCCGTTTAGGGATAACTTACCCAGAAATCTACACCATGCAAATTCGCGCCATTCTCGAAGCGGCGGCCGAATGCGTCAAAGAAGGGATTGACGTTCACCCCGAAATCATGGTGCCACAAGTCACCACCTCCCAAGAATTAAAGTGTGTCAAAAAGACGGTTGATGCCACCCAACAGCAAGTCGAAGCGGCCTACGGCATCAAGCTTAAATTTGAATTTGGCACCATGATTGAAGTGGTACGTGCCTGCATGAGAGCAACGCAACTTGCTAAAGTGGCGGAATTTTTCTCATTTGGCACTAATGACTTATCTCAGGCGACTTTCTCCTTCTCGCGTGAAGATGCCGAAAACAAATTCTTGCCGTTGTACAACGAAACCGGCATTTTGCAAGACAATCCTTTTGAAGTGCTAGATGTCAAAGGTGTCGGGCAACTGATGAACATGACAGTCGAATGGGGACGCAAGAGCCGTCATGGACTGAAAGTTGGCATTTGCGGAGAACAGGGTGGACACCCTAGTTCCATTCGTTTCTGCCACCACATTGGTTTAGACTACGTGTCTTGTTCAGCTCCGCGCGTGCCTATCGCTCGCCTTGCCGCCGCACTGGCGAAATTGCAAGAAGACAAATATAGCGTCGATTGAACCCGATGGACAAACCTCCGAGGTTTAGCAAACAAACCTTGGAGGTTTTTTTTATCGTTCAGTCTTGGGACAGTAATCAGTGAACAGTGATCAGGAGTCCAAACTTCAGTTTGGCAGGCGTCCAAGGGCACTAAATGCCTAGAAAAAATCCATTTATTCCCTTTCATCCGTTGTACTCTCACTTAGGTGGCTAAGCCCCCCTATGTCGCCATAGGGGACTCGCCTTCAAAACCGTGCATGAGAGTTTCCAACTCACACGGCTCCGTAAGGAAGGTGTTACATCCTCACACCTAGAGGACATTCTGTCCCCA
>Ga0190344_1000373_pt1 | contig 23232 bp, 21 predicted proteins | sample 48721323_MG_FD_161662 | JGI IMG/M metagenome (GOLD analysis project Ga0190344, IMG submission 161662) | Hydrothermal vent microbial mat bacterial communities from Southern Trench, Guaymas Basin, Mexico - 4872-13-2-3_MG | ecosystem: Environmental > Aquatic > Marine > Hydrothermal vents >... | reverse complement strand
GGGTTATCGCCAGCCAGCGTCAATAGCAAGAGAGCATTGAATGGCAGATGGTTTTACTCCGTTATGGAGAAACTGTGATTCTGATAATTATCGAGAATAGCCCCCCTCCCTTAATCCCTCCCCCCCCAGGGGGGAGGGGGAACATACAAACAGTCCCTCCCGTTGAGGGAGGGGTTCATTCTTTGAAAGCTTGGTCAGTGCCGCCAGTTAGTGAAGTATGGGTCTATGCATATCAACAATTTTAGTTCGCATAGACCCAACTAAAGGCTTTGGATACATCTCTAAAGTCAGGCAAAAGTTATTTCAATCAAACGCCCCCAGTTAACATCCATCTAGGAGTCCGGGGGCGACGGCGAGCAGCATAAGGACGGCTTTCAATATCTTCCATCCTAGTTCCATCTTTTTGTCCTTGGTTTCTTGACAGGTGTTCCCCGTAACAAAGATGTTAATGAAATAGATGTGTTGGGTGAACCTATCTTCCTGACCTTTTGACCTACCCAAGGATCCTCCGATCGTTGGAATCCTCGGCACTGAACCAAGCTGTCAAAGAACGCGGCACCAGTAATAGCACCACTCGGGCGAGTATAGCATAATCTAAGTTTGTCGGAGCAAAGCAAATCTTTCCCTTTGCCCCTTCCTCCGCTCAATGCTAAGATGGTCGGGATGCTGAAGACGAAGAACAGAAAGCAGCCGGACTGGTATCTCCTCGGCGCGGCGGTGGGGCTGTCGGTCATCGGGCTGCTGGTGCAGCTCTCCGCCGGCGGCTATCAGGGCGAGCTGCCCCGCTGGCTCTATCACGGCGGGTTCCTGTTGCTGGGGCTGGGCTTGGTGTCGGCGGCACGGCTCCTTGACCATCACCGCCTGAAGGGTGCCGCACCGTGGTTCTTCGCCCTGAGTGCGGGACTGCTGGTTCTGGTGCTGCTGCTCCCCGGAGAGGGGGCGAAACGCTGGCTGTCGCTGGGCTTCATCAACCTCCAGCCCTCAGAGCCAGTCAAGCTCGCCTTCATCGTCCTTGCGGCGCGGCTCCTCGCCGACGATACCCCGGGGCGGCGGCGGTATCTGCTCCTCTTCGCCCTGACTCTTCTCGTAATGCTGCTGGTGGCTCTGGAGCCGGACCTCGGCACGGCACTGGTCTTCGTCCCGATCCTGCTGGGGATGCTCTATCGCAGCGGAACGCCGGGATGGAAGATTCTGCTGCTCCTCCTGCCCTTCGCCGTCGGGCTGCTGGCTTTGACGGAGCCATCGGCCTGGCTGGTGCGTCTGCTGGGAAGTGATCTGGCAAGCTCGCCCCTCGGAGCGTTGATGCGACCGTGGTGGTGGGCGGGAACGGCTCTGCTGGTCGGTCTCTGGCTTTTGCTGCGAAAGCGGGAGAAGCTCTACGCTGGCGGACTGCTGGCGGCAGGATTGACCCTGAGCGCGCTGCTCCCCCTGGCGTGGGGAATGCTCCTCGACTATCAGCAGCGGCGGATACTGATGTTCCTCGACCCCACCGCCGACCCCAAAGGCGCGGGCTATAACCTGCTTCAGAGCAAGATTGCCATCGGCTCTGGCGGAATCTGGGGCAAGGGACTGGCGCACGGCTCGCAGAGCCAGCTCGCCTTCCTTCCGGAGCGGCACACTGACTTTGCCTTTTCCGTATGGGCAGAGGAATGGGGACTGGTCGGTAGTCTGGTGCTGCTGACTCTTTTCGGAGTGCTGATCTGGCGGCTGCTGCGGGTGGCGAAGCAGCTGGAGAACCGCTTCAGCTCGCTGGTCGCCTACGGCGTTGCCGTGCTGATCGGCTTTCACGCTGTGTTCAACATAGGAATGTGCCTGGGGGTGTTCCCGGTTGCCGGACTGCCGCTGCCCTTCGTGAGCTACGGGGGGAGCTTTATGCTGACCTGCTGGCTGGGGGTAGGGCTGGTGGAGGGGTTGCGAGCGGGGAGGGATGCGTAGATTTGCGATAATTCCCAAACAAGCCGCAGGGGCGAAGCTTGTATTCGCCCTTTTCTTTACTTAATGAGGGTACGGCATGCCGTGCCCCTGCAAATCGGCAATCAACCGTATTAATTAACAGAATGCACGCAAAAGACGATCGCCGGGGCGACCGTCTTCAATAGTTAACTAATCTGGCTGATTCAGCAGGTTCTACTCAGCAGGACCAGCGGTTCCGCCAACCAGCTTTGCCAGGCGGACTAAGCTTGTATCGAACTTTGAAAGGATGGTGAACTTGGTTAGATTGCGACTACTCCCGCGTCTGGGTACACTAAATGACCGGGCAACAAAGACGGGGTGGCAGTTGCCACCCCGTTTTGTTATCTATTTTCTTCAACTAGCCGCGACCGCCGCCCCGGCAATGAAAATCATCCGCGATCATGCAGCAGGCTCGCATGATAGTGAAGCCATCATTTTCCTTTTCAACAGCCTGTGCGATCTCATCTACTACTTTAGTCGCCCTGATTGCGTCCCCCACCGTACCCAGAAAAGTATTTTCCGGGCAATCATGCTTTTCTCCGCTCCTGCCCTCCCAGTGCTTAAACAGTCCATATCTGTTGGCCGCCTTTTTCGCGGCATCATAGTGTACCGTTTCAGCCGATTTACTTGCGTCCGACTTGTGAGTAATATCAAAGGTCAGTATCGCCATAGCCATCTTTCCAGCCTCCTATTCGCTGTATTTCGTGCAGGCACCAATTAGGAAGTATCAACTAACTCCCCCTGGGCATTGTAGAATAAAAGTGGCAGCAATTGCCACCACTTTTTTTATCGAGGCTGTTGGCTTGCTGATTACAACTATTCCAGCTCGCCTGACACCTGTTCTGCCGCCTTGAGGATTGCTCCAGAGGCGACCAGCTCGGCGATCCTGTTGTGGTCGTTAAAGAGCGGACGGTCCTCGGAAAGGGCAGGGATGTCCTGGCGGATCAGTTCATAGACCGCCTGGGTCGCCGGGGCGAATTTCTTGCCACGGAAGTCCCGTCCCTGACACGCCGCCAGCAGCTCAATCCCCAGCACACCGGGGATGAGGTCGAGCATCTGCCGCGCTTTCAGCGTACTGGTCCAGCCCATTGACACAAAGTCCTCCTGATCCGCCGCTGCGGGAATAGAGCCGATCGCCGCCGGGTTTGCCAGTAACTTCGCCTCGCAGACCAACGCCCCTGCCGTGTACTGACTGAGCATCAGCCCGGAGAAGAGACCGCCCTGGCTGGTCAGGAATCCCGGCAGACCCTGGGAGAGTGCCGGGTTCATCAGCCGATTGAGCCGCCGTTCGGAGAGGACCGCCACCGCTGTGGTCGCCAGCTGAGCGTACTCCAGTGCCATCGCCATCGGGGTACCCTGGAAGTTGGCTCCGGAGATCACATCGTCGGATTCGGGGAAGAAGATCGGGTTGTCGCCAACACCGTTTAGCTCGGTCTCGAAGACGGTACGGGCGTGGTCAATCGCCGTGCGCGCCGGACCGGCGGACTGTGGAACCGCCCGGAGGGAGTAGGCATCCTGCACCTTCTTGCCCGGTCGCTTGAGGAGCGGTGAATCGTCGAGGAGCCGCCGGATATTCGCCGCCACGGTGATTGAGCCGCCATGCCCGCGAACCTTGTGAAGGCGAGGGTCGTAGCCGCTCAGGTTGACGTTGAGAACCTCCAGGGTCATCGCCGCCGCCACGTCGTGGGTCTTCAGCCAGTTCTCCATCTCCACCAGCAGCATCGAGCCGACCGAGGTGATGAAGTTGCTGCCGTTGATCGTCGCCAGACCGTCGCGCGCCTCGTAGGTAATCGTCGGCACTCCGGCGAGCTTCATCGCCTCGGCTCCGGGGTAGCGTTTGCCCTTGTAGAACGCCTCGCCCTCGCCCATCGGCACCAGAGCCATCTGGGACATCGGGGAGAGGTCGCCGCTGGCTCCGACGGAGCCTCGCTTCGCCACCACCGGGGTTACTCCGGCGTTGAGCATCGCAGCGAGGGTCTGGGGAATGTCCCGCCGACAGCCGGAATGCCCGTTGCAGTGGACATTGATTCGACTGAGCAATGCCCCGCGTACCCACTCTTCGGGCATCGGCTCGCCGATTCCGGCGGCGTGGGAGTAGATCAGGTACTTCTGAAATTGCTCGGTCTGCTTCTCGTCGAGGACGGTCTCGGAGAACTCGCCGATCCCCGTGGTTACGCCGTACATCACCGTCTTCGCGTCAATCTTCGCCTGGCACATCGCCCGACAGATGTCGATGCGCTCCAGAGCCTCCGGGGCGATCTCCACCGCTTCCCGCTCTACGGCGATGCGGCGTACCTGTTCCAGCGTCAGGTCGTTTCCGTTTAGTACAACAGCCATGCCTGCTCCTTGTTAAAGCTGCCTGCTTGGTTCTTGCCGACAGCGTATCGTTGATAGCTATCTCACTCAGAGGCGGTGATGATACTACGATTGTGGCGAAAATAACAACGGGAGGTATTTGGATAACTCAAAGGTGTTGATTCTCCACCAGGCTGGTAGGCTGACGCAATGGCATCGCTACTTCTTTAACGACAACGGGACTCCGTGGAGTCCCGTTTGGGTTTGTTTGAGGAATTGAGACCTTTGGATAAGTGTTGATTTCGCTTGTCAGAGACAAGGGGCTTTAGCCCCTTGTGAATTCGTTACGTATCTTATGCTTCGCAAGGGGTTGAAACCCCTTGCCTTAACGTCAAAACCACGCAGATACTTAACGAGAAGTGTTCAAGCAGCCGAGAAGGCTCGTTTTGCAAAGGTCTCGGATTAATCTACATCTCCGCTGTTTTGGCGAAGATCATCCTCCCCGCAGCGGTCTGGAGCGTGCTGGTTACAATCACGTCGGCATCGCTACCGATGAACTGCCGTCCGCCATCCACCACAACCATCGTGCCGTCGTCGAGGTAGCCGACCCCCTGCCCCGGTTCGCTGCCCTCCTTGACCAGCTTGACACGCATCTTCTCGCCAGAGATATACACCGGCTTGAGGGCGTTGGCAAGCTCGTTGATGTTGAGAACATCAACTCCCTGAAGCTCCGCAACCTTGTTGAGGTTATAGTCGTTGGTGATTACCACTCCGCCGCCGGTCATCGCCAGCTTGACCAGCTTGGCATCAACCCCCTTTATCTCAGGGAAGTCGGTATTCTCGATGACTATCCGCTCGCCCAGCTTCTTCTGCATGGCGTTGAGGATGTCCAGCCCCCGGCGACCCCGGTTGCGCTTCATCCCGTCGGAGGAATCGGCGATGAGCTGCAGCTCTGCCAGGACGAACTTCGGCACGATCAGGCGACCGTCGAGGAAACCCAGCTCGGCGATGTCGGCAATCCGACCATCGATAATTACGCTGGTATCGAGGATTTTCCGCCGAACCTCGTCGCCATGCTCGATGGAACGGTCGGCGAGGAAAAACCAGTTTTCCGGCAGCTTGCGGGTAGCAATCACCACCCCCAGATAGACGAAGACAATCGCGTATCCCAGAGTAAGGACGGAGTTTATGAGTTCGTTATCGGTGAGTCGAATGAGGTTGGAGACGAGGAGGGCGATAAGCAGACCGCCAAGGAGACCGATTGCTCCGGCGATGACCTTGCGGTTTGAACGGCGGGAGAGCCACAGCTCCAGGGCAACAAAAATCACTCCCACACCAACCCCCAGCGCAGCGCCGATGAGGTAGGCATAAGGAGTGCCAGGAGCCAGTCGCTCCATGAGATAGCCAGCTGTGCCGCCGAGGAAGGCAAGCACGCCAATTCGCAAAACTAACAACATGGGAGCCTCGCTTAAGGCTGTTCTGAGAGGCGAGGCCAACGTGGTACGTTGGATCACAGTATCGCGATGAAGCTATGATCTGGCTGACACCAATACGCGGGAACTCAGCCATAAACTGGAGTGAACGCCAGTCGCGAAGTGTGTCCAGCTTCAAGCTGGTGGCGCGCCAGGCAGGATTCGAACCTGCGACCTACGGTTCCGGAGACCGTCGCTCTATCCCCTGAGCTACTGGCGCATTGTCGGACAGGAACTTCGCTTGGAATCTTCGCCGTACTTTTAGCGGGTTGAACGGGAAGCTCTTCGGGCATATAGCGGTAGGAACGGATAAAAGCGTATTTCAATTCCAACAGCGGCGGGTATCGATAAAGGGTATCTGCCGCTGCCTTACAACATAGAGCTTTGCCTGCACTCGGTTACTTACTAACCTCCGCCTCTCAGATGAGGTTGAATGACAGTTACGATGGTAAGGGTACTATAAATCCAGCTAAGACTACAGACTTTTGTTCCAACGCACTACGTTGCCTGTCAACGGACAGTCCGTCTAGGTTGATACCAAACGCGGAAATTGATATTACATTGCGGTACTTGTCAGCCGCGAAAGCGCGAGCAGCCTCAGGCTGCTGGCGCGCCCGGGTGGATTCGAACCACCGACCAGCGGTTTAGAAGACCGCTGCTCTATCCCCTGAGCTACGGGCGCATTGGCAAACCTGCGGGGGCGAAGTATAGCACAACGGGCGGCGGCTTTCACCGTGGTTAACAGGCTTGCGAATTTGCTTCAGAGGAACTATACTCTCAGTTGGTGCTAGGTCGTAATGTGTATATACGCAGCATGATGACTATTGATAGCATCTTCCTGAGCGTCCACCCTTAAACTCTTCCAAAGGAGATCGAAATGCGCAGCATCACTCTATTGGCGATCCTTGCCACTGTTCTTAGTCTGGGGCTGTTCCTCACCGCCTGCCAGGATATGGCAACCTCTCCCGCCGATGGCGGCTTCCTCGCCACGGTTACGGTAACCGTTGAAGGAACTGCCAGAGAGATCAGTCCCCTGCGAAGTATCACCCTAATGTCCGGAACTACGGTAAAGCTTCTCGATTCTTCGGATAACATCGTCGGTACCGATATAACCGACATTAACGGTGAATATTCAATCACTTCATCCCCTCTGAATAGCACATCGGGGATGTCCATGCTGATTGTTGATGACGGAACCGACTATACCGATGACATTCCGAAACCATTGATTTCAACTGCGACTAACCACGTGAACATCTGGTATTACACGGGAATATGTATCCGGGTGGAGCAGAAAGAATCGGAGTTGGAATAATAATTCCAGCTTTGGTAATTGTCGAGAGAGGGGTCGTTCCCCTCTCTTGCATTTGTTTATGGAACAGTGTTACAATGCCCGTCCCTGAGGAGAGAGCAGGAAACCGTGCCGACGTAGCTCAGCTGGTTAGAGCGCCTGACTGTGGCTCAGGAGGCCATGGGTTCGAATCCCATCGTCGGTACCACCAACGCGGTGCGTTGGATCACACTTCGCGGCTTCAAAATCGGACTGATAATCACTACTCCCGCGTTTTGTGCCAACCAGTCGGACTGCCCCTTAACACCAATCAGAGTTACGCAAAGGTTTCTCTTATGACGATCTCGCATCATCATCACAGCTTACGGCTTGGCTAGGTTAACCATTCGTGGATTACCTGGACGAGCCTGCGCGGCTCGTTTTTTTCGTATCGTCCCAAAATCAACGATAAATCGTAGCACGATTCCAGGACTCCGTAGCACTTTTAGCATAAGACTGATAGCTTTCCAAGGACTGACCGATGACAAAAAAGAAAAAGCCACAGCTGCTCAAGGGCTTTCGCGACCTCTTTGGGGCAGAGCTGCTGGCTCGCCAGCGGTTACTCGACCTGATTCGAAAGACCTTCGAGCGTTACGGCTTCGCCCCGCTGGAGACCCCGGCACTGGAAGAGAAGCCGCTGCTGGTTGGCTCTGGCGAGGAAGCCAGCAAACAGATCTTCCTCTTTACCGACCCCGACGGCAACGAGGTCGGGCTGCGATATGAGCTGACCGCCTCGCTGGGACGGGTGGTTGCCTCGTACCAGGAGCTACCGCGCCCCTTCAAACGCTATCAGGCAGAGCCGGTCTGGCGATACGACAAGCCGGGTCCCGGGCGGTTCCGCCAGTTCCTCCAGTTCGATATTGACACCGTGGGGGCGAAGTCCCTCCTTGCCGATGCCGAGATTATTGCCGCCATCGGCGACTGCCTGGAGCAGATCGGTCTCGGCTACCGGATTCGGGTCAGCAGCCGACGGCTCCTCGACACGATGGTCGCCTGGCTTGGTCTCCCCACTGAGATGGCAAAGCCGGTCTTCCGGGTACTGGACAAGCTGGACAAACAGGGACTGGAAAAGGTCAAGCTGGAGCTTGGTCCCGGACTGGTGGATAAATCCGGCGATCCTATTCCGGGTCTGGGGTTATCCGCAGAGCAGGTCAGTCAGGTCGAGAGCTTCCTCAAGCAGACCGCCGAGGAGCGCGGGCAGACCCTCGCCAATCTGAGGACTCTGCTGGGCGACTCCGCCAGCGCAGAGCAGGCTATCGCCGAGCTTGAGGAGCTTGACGGCTACCTGACCGCCCTGGGGGTTGAGAGCAAGCAGGCGTTCTTCGACCTCTCCATCGCCCGGGGGCTGGATTACTACACCGGACCGGTCTTCGAGGCGGACATCACCGACGAGCGGCTGGGTCGCTTTGGCAGCGTGATGGGCGGCGGACGCTATGACGAGCTGATCGGTCAGTACACCGGACAGCCGGTTCCCGCCGTGGGAGCCTCCATCGGCGTTGACCGCCTGCTGGCGGCGATGCGCGAGGTCGGCATGGTCGAGGAACGTGCCTCCACCGCTTCGGTGCTGGTTGTTACTCCCTTTAAGGAACTCCTTGGCGAGTACGTCAAGATTGCCACGGAACTACGCAGAGACAAAAACACCCTCGAAGAGCTGAAAAATGCCGGAATCACTATCCAAGAACTGAGTAAAGCCGGAATCGACACCGTAAAACTGATTAAAGGCGACATCGACATCGAAGAGCTGCACAGAGTCGGATTCAACGTTGAAAAGTTGCGTGGGCTCAACACCGAGCTTTACTTAGGTAAACCCGGCGGACTGGGCAAGCAGCTCAAGTACGCCGACCGCAAGGGCATCCCTATAGCAGTGGTCGTAGGCCCGGAGGAAATGGAGACAAATACAGTATCGGTTAAGATTTTCCCAAGCCTAAAAACGTTTGAGGGAGTTGATGACTTCGACCGTCAAGAGTATCTAAATACGGTGCGTTTTTCTCAGCTTTCTTATAGTCGTGATGACTATATAGAGGATATAAAGCTAGATTTGAAAGAAATTAAGAAGGGACTTTACGAGGTTAAGGAGTGATTACCGACCGCAAGGGCATTCCTTTGGTGGTAATCGCCGGACCGGAGGAGCTGGAGCGAGGCGAGCTTTCCGTAAAGAATCTGCGGGTGCTGGCGGAGAGCGACGATCGTCGGGAGTATCTCAACGCCCGGCTGGGGCAGTTCACCCTCCAGCGCGATGAGCTGGTCAGCGAGCTAAAAGCGGTGCTGAAGGAGCTTTAGTCAGACAAGGCTTGATTGGATAAATATCTTTGAGACAAATAAAGAGGCTCCGAAGAGCCTCTTTATTTCCGGTCTGGATAACGACTAGAAGAAGAACTTGACGTTGACCTTGTACATCATGCCGTTGGCATTGACTGCACCGTTGTAGTCATCGTCGCCACCATCGTCGCTGCCCAGGGAGATCGGGTAGCTCAGGGAACCACCAATGGCGATCATGTCGTTGAAGAAGTAATCAGCAGCGACATCTAGGGTCAGACCCAGGGTGTTCATTGCCACCTCATCAACACCAGTACCAGCGGTGTAGTTCATCATTGCATAGAAGAATCCCAAGCCAGCATAACCGACGAAGGGACCGTCGCCAACGGTACCCAGGAAGTGGACGCCGAAGTCCATCATTGAAGCTTCTTCACCGTCAATGTCGTCGGCGAGCTTCGGAGCCAGGGGCAGATGGTAATTGAAGTGACCCAAGAAGGTGAGACCTTCAATACCGTACTGTAGGTTGATACCCAGACCAAGCTGGTTTCCGTTGTCAATCAGGCTGAGTGAACCACCGTTTCCCAACGCAAGGCCAGCACCAAACTTGCCCTCAACCATGCTACCAGCGAAGGCGGGGACCATCATCGCAAGGACGACGGCTACAGCGAGTAGTTTCTTCATCGTGTATCTCCTTGTTTAGGGTGTAACGTAGGGATGGAGCAAGTATTGCGACTTTACTGTCAGTTACCGACATCTGACAAAATCAACTGACATAAAAATCAACAAACAACGGTTGATGATCCTACTTATCCAACCATCGTTTGTACAGTATAGCATCTGTTGATTTATTTTTCAACTTTTTTTTAATAACATTCAGTCCAGACTCTTTACCTTGACCAGCCCTGTTGGCTGTATTACCATCGTTGTTCTGGTTTGCTATGCTCGTTGCTCCAGGCTATGTATCCTAACCGAAAGGGAAACAGATGAAAAAACTCCTGATGTTACTGGCTCTGTTGAGCCTTCTCGTTCTGCCGATGGCTCTGGTCGGTTGTGATGACGACGGTGAAGCAACCGAAATCGAAGCTGACGGTCCCGCCGATCCCACGGCAGATGTCGAACCCGCCAAGGGTGAAGAACCGAATGCTCCCGCCGCCCCCGCTGGTACGGGTGAGCTGGTTCTCGCCGCCTTCTACGATATCGCCCTCGACGACTACATCGTTTACGCCCTCGACAAAAAGGGTCAGCTCTGGGTTGCCCAGGGTGAAGAGTGGGTAAAAGACGGCACTCCCTGCCCGGGAATCGCTCCCTACGATCTGGCGGCCTTCTATGACATCGCCTCTGATGAGTGGGTTGTTCTGGCGATTGATGCCGCCGGCAATCTGTTCCGCTCCGGTGCTGAAGAATGGTTCGACCTGGAAACCCCGCTCAAGGGCAGGGCTCCCTACGAACTCGATGGCTTCTACGATATCGCCCTCGATGACTACATCATCTATGCTCTGGACAGTGCCGGACAGCTCTGGGTAGTCGCTGGCGCGGGCTGGGAAAAAGATGGTACTCCCTGTCCTGGCAAGGCTCCCTACGACCTCGACGCCTTCTACGACAGTGTTGACGACGGCTGGATCGTAACCGCCGTTGATGCCAGCGGTAACTTCTATATGTCCGGTGCCGAGGAGTGGACAGACCTTGAAGTGCCCGTTCCGGCAAAGGCTCCGCTGGCTCTTTCCGGTCTCTTTGACCCGGTTGCCAACAACTTCGCCTTTGCTGTACTCGATGACTCCGGTCAGCTCTGGTTCAGTGTAGGCGGAGAATTCGAGACATTCGCCGCTCCCTGCGGCGGCAAAGCACCTCGCGACCTCTCCATCTTCTACGACGATGCCGCCGACGACTGGATCTTCTACGTTGTGGATGCCAAGGGTCAGCTCCTCGTCCTCGCTGGCGAAGAGTGGGTAACGATGATCGACTCCATGTAATCTCAGCATAGCAGTTCAACGCCATAAAGGGAGCCATACCGGCTCCCTTTATGTTGGGATAATCACTTATCAGTGTACCTGCTTGAGGAAGTAACTTATGACTATTATTCTAGTTACAGGCTGTTTTTGGCGACACTTCCAGGACGGCTAAAAGTGGCAGGGTCAGCGGCTCGGTTGATTTGATGGTGTGGGGGATTTTTACAGCTGGGACAGGAGAGGGCGTGTCTGTAATATCATAAATTACAAGCTGATAGCGTTATTTTACCGCGAGCATCTTTGCGTGTCTGCCTCATCAACGGTCGCTGCATTACACCTCGGAAAAAAGCGTAGGGACGACGGTAGCACGCTTTGTAAAGCGAGTTCTGCCTAAGTGTGTGCAGCTTCAAGCTGCCGCCACCGCCTCTCTCTCTTAGCCGAGTTACAGATTCGATGCAATTTACACAGTAGCCGTTCAGCTGGTCCAGTTTCGAGTGATTATCCCTTTATGCTTGAGGGTACTCACCTCATCTTGACCAGCCTCTCTTACTGTATTACCATCGGTCGCCTTGAGTTCACTGTCCAATCACTATCCTCCAACTGAAAAGGATACAGATGAAGAAACCCCTGATGCTACTGGCTCTGCTGAGCCTCCTCGTGCTGCCCTTCGCTCTGGCTGGCTGTGGTGGAGACGGCGAAACCGCCGACGATACCGAAGAAACCGCCAGTGATACGGCGGAAGCTGAAGACACCGAAGAAGAGATCGAGGCATCTCTTGAACCTGTGATGTCTCTGACTGCTTTCTATGACGTGGAACTGGATGATTACTTCATCTACGCCCTCGATGACGCAGGACAGCTCTGGGCTGCCTGGGACGAATCCTGGGAAAAAGAGGGAACCCCCTGTCCCGGTGAGGCTCCCTACGACCTGGCGGCCTTCTCTACCCCCGACGATTGGTACATCATGGCTCTGGATGCCAACGGCGACCTCTACATTGCCTACCTTGAGTGGGGCGATAACGATGCCAGGGTTATCGAATGGGATGATCAGGGAATCCAGCTAAAAGGTGAGGCTCCTTACTCTCTGGCGAGCTTCTACGCGCCGGACACAAACGAAGTCTTTATCGAGGTCATTGATAACTCCGGTCAGCTCTGGTTCCTTGACGGTACAACATGGAAAGAAGACGGTACCTCCTGTCCCGGTGAAGCTCCCTACGATTTCGTCACTTTCAACGATGATAACCGTGAGGACGCCTGGTACACCTTTGTAATCGATAACAGCGGCATAGTTTACTTCTTTAACGGTGAGGAGTGGGTGGAAAGCGATATGTCCGCCGCTTCGGATGCTCCCTTCACCCTCGCCGGCTCTTTTGATCCCATTGCCAATGGCTTCATGATCGTTGTTCTGGACAGCTCCGGAGAGATTTCGAGTTTAAGCAACAGTACCGACATGGGTTTCCCGAATCCTGAGCTTGGCGGTACAGCACCCTACGACAGCTCCCTCTTCTACGATAGCGAGGCCGACACCTTCGTATTCTACGCTGTGGATGCCCGGGGTGAGCTTTTCGGTCTGATTGGTGAAAAATGGGTCAGCCTTATCGATTCCATGTAACACCAGTTTCGTGATTCAACGCTTATGATTCGATCAAGGGGAGCCGCTTTGGCTCCCTTTATTGTCGTATATAACACCTTTACAAAACTAGCCTTCTCGGCAGCTTGAACACTTCTCGATGCAATAATATCTGCGTGGTGTTGACTTTAAGGCAAGGGGTTTCAACCCCTTGTGGAGGTTGAGCGACACTCTAAATCTGCAAGGGGCTAAAGCCCCTTGTCTCCAACAAGCGAAATTAAGACTTATTCAAAGGTCTCGTATATGGCTCTTCCACCCTGTTGACGGATATGCTATCCTGCGCCTTCGCGAGCAAGAAAACGACAAACTAACCCAAGGCTGAGGTGAGAATGAGAATTGTGGTCGCGGTAGGTGGAAACGCCCTGATACGATCCGAAGAGCGCGGAACGATGGAACAGCAGTGGCAGAACGTCGGGGCGACCTGCGGAGCTTTGGCAGAGCTAATCACCGCCGGGCATGAGCTGTTGATTACCCACGGCAACGGTCCCCAGGTAGGGAACCTGCTGCTGATGAACGGGCAGAGCAAGGAGCTGCTGCCAGCTCTCTCCCTGGACTACTGGGATGCCAACACCCAGGGCGGCATCGGCTACCAGCTGCAGAGTTCGCTCACCAACAAGCTGCACAAACGGGGCGAGAGCCGCTGTGTGGTCAGCCTGACCACGATGGTGGTGGTGGAGGGAGACGATCCGGCATTTGAGAATCCGACCAAGCCGGTGGGTCCCTTCTTTGATAAGGAAAACGCCCAGCGTCTGGCAGCGGAGCGGGGCTGGACGGTTATCGAGGATGCCAACCGGGGCTGGCGGCGGGTCGTTCCCAGTCCGCGTCCCCACGACATCGTCTCGCTGCCGGCGATTAACACCCTCCTCAACGACGGAATCGTAACCATCGCCGTGGGCGGCGGCGGCATTCCGGTCATTCGACGGGAGAACGGAACCTATCGCGGCGTTGAAGCGGTGATTGACAAAGATCTGGCAAGCTCCCTGGCGGCGCGGGTTCTCAATGCCGACCTCCTTGCCATCGCCACCGATGTCGACAACGTCGCCCTGAACTTCGGCACACCGGATCAGCTGGATCTCAGCCATGTTACAGCGGAAGAGATGCGTCATTACGCAGAGGAGGGACACTTCGCCGTCGGCAGCATGAGACCAAAGGTCGCCGCAGCTCTGGAGTTCATCGACAACGGAGGACGCGAGGTCATCATCACCTCGCCGGGGAAGCTCTCCGCCGCCCTCAACGACGGGACGATTGGAACCCGGATTACACCGTGATCTTCCAGTACCTTATCCTGCAATTCAGAGGTCGCTTTCGAGCGACCTCATTTTATAGTGCCATTCAAGGGCAGTTTTAGGTAATATGGTTGCGTGCTGGTGGTCGAGTGCAAACTCCGAAGAGAGAGGGAAGAATGGCAGCGTTAAAACTCTGGCAGCGACGACTCACCTTCAAGGCGATTTTCAAAGAAGAGGCGACCAAGAAGCGCATCGGCTCGGTCTTCGTCGCCCTCCCCGTCGCCTGGGTGGGATTCATCCTCACGCTGACAATGCTGGAATGGAATGACTACTGGTTCTGGGTTCCCTTCACCATCCTCGGTGGCTGGGGGCTGGCTCTGCTCATCGTCGTCCTCAGTTCGCTAAAGAACCGCATTGTCGCCGTCGCCGCAATCTACAAACACCTGCAAGAGAACTGGGAGAAGTTCTACGAGCAGCTCGATAAATCGGACAAGCAGCAGCTCAGCTCCGCCTTCTCCAGTCAACTGCCCGATAAGCTCTTTACCAAAATATTCACCAACTTCGAGCTTCTCTACAAACGCAACAAAGAGGTCAAGTCGAGCCATCACGAGTCAACCCGCCTGCTGGGAGACCTCTACGAGAACGCCATCGCCCTCAGCCTGGAGTGGAAGCGGATGGAGACCGTTTACCTCCTCTACCTCCGCTCCGAGGATATTCAGGCGGAAACCCTCCAGAGCAAGGCGCGGAGCTACCTCGTTGACATAACCCGGAAAACCAACAGCTTCGTCAGCCTCTTCTCCCGCTTTACCGATACCCTCAACCACCTGGCAGCCTTTGAACTCGACGCCGCCCTCTCTATCCCCGGAAAACACCAGCAGGCTACGGGAGGATACCACCATCTCGACAGCCTGATCGGCGAACTCCAGGAGTGGAGCGGCTCTCTGACCGAGGCAGCCGAAGAGATGATCCAGGAGAACTTTTAAATTCGCTGTTGGTAGGGGCGTATTGCAATACGCCCCTACGATAACTCTCAACACCGCTCCCGCTGGTCGCTCAACCTCATCTCCTTCCCCCTTTGGGGGGAAGGTCGGGAAGGGGGGCTATCGCTAGTTGCGTACGTTTCTATTGACCATCAAATGGCAGATGGTTCTGCTGCGCAATCTCCTCGTAATAACTCAAGATACGATGAGAGCAGCCCCCCTCCCTTAGTCCCTCCCCCCTTGGGGAGGAAGAGGTTTTGACCTTAAGACAAGGGGCTTTAGCCCCTTGTGGAACCAGAGCATTCGCAAATCTTAACAAGGGGTTAAAACCCCCTTGTCTCAACACCTCGCGAAGATAAATTCCCTCTCCCCTTTTTAGGAAATTACCCTATGCCCAAACTAACCAAATGGCAGAAGAAGGTCGTCCGGGCAAGGGCGAAGGACGACTCTTCCAAGGTTTCTCGGCAAATCCTCCTGGTGATTATTATCCTTCCCGTTCTTTTCGCCGTCGGACTGGTCATTATCCTCGTCCTCGGCGAATCCTACCTCCCATTCTCAATCGCAGTGGCTGTGCCGATCCTGATGTTCTTCACCATGTTCAGAACAACCCGCAAGCATGGTCTCATCATAAATGCCCTTTTCATGCACCATCGCCACCAGTGGTTGGAGTTCCTCAACGAACTTAATCACAACGACCGCGAGGAGCTGGAGGAAAAACTGGGGCAGCTCAATCTCTCTCCCGACGATTCACTATTACAGATCGCCGAGGACTTCCTCACCTCCTATCGCCGTACCAAAGAGTTAAAGACCAACCTGGACGAGATTAAACGCTCCGATCAGAGCTTCTACGAAAACGCCTTCCGACTCAGTCTGGAGTGGAAGCGAATGGAAACCGCCTACCTTCTCTATCACCGCTCTGAGGACATCAACTCTAAAATCCTGCAAGATAAGGTATTAGGCTATACAGAGAGAATCGCCCAGGAAACCAGCCACTTCCAAAAGCTAATCGGGCGGTTCAAAGATTCCCTCAACCACCTGGCGGCCTATGAACTCGATGCTGCCGTCTCCTCACCAACCAAAGCGCAAACCAGCCCCGCCAGCTATCAGCACCTCGACGGACTGATAGGTGAACTCCAGGAGTGGAGCGGTTCGCTGACCAAAGCCGCCGAAGAGATGACCCAGGAAAACTTTTAAATTCGCAGTTGGTAGGGGCGTATTGCAATACGCCCCTACAGGAACTCTCAACACCCCCCACTCTTTGCTCTTTTTAACAAACTATTCTCCGCTATCAACGTATCTTCCACGCAATCTACCCCGACAAGGTGGTGAAATGAACGCACAGGATACACAGGCGCACGCCGACACGATTGAATACTATCGGTTGGTGATGGTCGCGCACCAACAAGACCCCTACTCCAAAGAATCAGCCCGAACCGATGCCGAGACTCTGGAAATGGTCAAGCAGACCCCGGACATTATCGAGATGAACAAGCAGTTCATGGAGGGTGGCTACGCCTTCCGTGGTGCCATCGCCATCGCCGTGGATGGCGCGCTGCACACGGCGGCGATTCACGATGAGCTCGGTGAGACGACCCTCGCCGATAGCCAAAGAGAGCGGGCGGAGCTGCTGAAGACCGCCACTACCTACGACGAGATGTACGCCCTCGGCGAGCAGCAGGACAAGAAGGACGAGCCGGTCAAGAACGCTGATGCTCGGTTAAAAATGAACTTCGGCTACGTCCTGGAGTACCTCTTCCAGCTCGCTGCCACCAAGGCTGGCGACTCCCGGGAGGACGGCAGCAAGGCATCGCTGATTCATGCTCTGGAAGAATTAAAGGAGCTGGCACCGGGCAAACGCTTCCCCGACCTGTTTAAGCTACCGATGCTGCGCCAACGCTGCTGCTATACCGACGAGAAGCTGAAGCGGGTCGTCTCCCTCTTCGAAGAGATCAACAGCAGTCGTCTTCAGGGGAGGTTCTAATGGACGCGACTATTCGCCAGATGCTCGACGGCTACAAGATGGGCGTGGACGCTCAGGCAGGGATGATCTCCGACAAGAGTCTCCTCGAACCGATTCGGGAAATTCTGGATGAGATGGAGGCACTGGGCAACGAACCGGGCATGGACATCATGAAGTTTCAGGCGAAGACCCAGTCCAGCGGGTTGATGGCTCGCTACGGCGAGGAGATGGGTAAGCTCGCCACGGCGATGATGGCTGGTATGGAAGATAAGATGGAGCAGATTGACCAGGTCGCTGCGGATGCTAAACCTGTCGATCTCAACACCATCGACATCACCGACCTCTCGATCATCCTCAAGCCGCACCAGCAGGTCTATAACATGACGGTGAAGGACTCTAACCTGCCGCACCAGAAGGCAGCCTACGAGGCGTTCTTTGCCCTTGCCGATGAATGCGCCACCATCCCGGAGTTCAACCGCCGCGCTCAGGCGGAGGGGCATTACGCCCACCTGGGAATCTCCTCGACCTGGGATGCCAACCTCAACACCTTTGGGATAGAGGTTACCCACGAGCAGCCGGACATGATCAGCTACGCTCTCGATGCCATCCAGGCGACGATGGAGCATCCCTTCCCCGATGGAGTCGTTTACTACCTCAACAAGCTGGCACTGCTGAACGCCCGGAAGCAGGTTGTGCGGCAGAGCCACTTCGCCATCTACAACAGCTATGCCGGAGAACTCGCTGGCTACGTCATCGATCATTCCGAGCCGCAACGCCAGCGGGTAGGCAAGCTGCTCGACTTCCACCGCGAGATGCTGGATCTGGACATCGACGACACCGACTACAACCCGTACATTCGTCAGCTGTTGCGAAAAGGCGACGAGGCTCTGGGTGATAAACACGGACCGGACTTCCTCGGTCTCATCCCCTTCGCCCGGACTTACTGGCACATGGATGCCAAGCTCTCGCCGGAAGATAAGAAGCAGTACAAGAGCTTTGAGGAAGTGCCACCGCCACCGCCGCTTGATTTCCCCTATCGAACTGGTCCCGTTGGTGGGGTCGAGCTGCTGGCGATGAAGCCGCCCTTCGCCATCGCCTTCGACAAGCCGTATCCGCTCAAGCTGAAGCTGACCAATCACGCCGCCGAAACCCGCCAGCTCGATACCGCCAAGGGCATCCGAGTGTGGATATTTGACGAGAGCGGACTCCTCGGTAAGCAGAAGCTGGTGATCGACCTCCCCTCCTCTCTCACCGCTGGTGAAGAATGGCTCGGCGAGGTTGACCTTTACGCAAACGGTCTGCCGAAGAACGAAACGCTGCACATGGTGGCGTTTGACCTCGGTGTGGTCGGGGAACACCGCTGCGATCTGGCGGAGAAGTATAGCAATGTCAAGGAGTTGAACCCTTTTACAATGCCGAACTACTTCCTGACACCCTTCGAGGGCGGAACCGCCACCGAGCCAGCCTTCGTGATGCCCCATCGCCCGATTCCGGCGTATCCCTTCCCGAAACCGATTGAGTAGGCAGTTGATAAGGGGCATGGCATGGCGTGCCGTGTCTGGTAATGGAAAAGGGCAACCACCTGTGGTTGCCCCTACAAACCACAAAACTGTGTACAGAGCATAGTGAACAGGCTATAATTAGTCTGAAAACTGGATCTTTGGGAGAATTATGGCTCGCCGTCTGCTGCAACTATCACCCTTTGTTCTGCTGATTACCCTCGTCTTCCTCCTCGCTGGCTGCGAGGACGGACTGCTCAGCGTCAACGCCCAGATCTACCTCTGGGAGGGACTGGTGCTGGAGGACGACCTGTCCGACCTCTGGGTAGAGAGCGGTGAGGGCTGGGCGGTCGGTCCCGTCGTCCCGAATACCGATGAAGCTCGTGTCCTCGTCTTCAATGGCGAAAAGTGGAAAATTACCGACGACCCGGAGGGTAGCCTGACCGCTGTGGTTGGCGATGGTGCCGGTGGTTGCTACGCAGTCGGTGCAGAGGGACTCCTGGTGCGCTACGACGGCGAGGAGTGGAGCCGCTATCCCAACCTGACCGGCGAGGACCTGACCGACCTCTGCTCTACCGCAGATGGTCTTTGGGCGGTGGGACGCAACGGCGTTCTGCTCCACTTCGACGGAACCGACTGGAGCCTGGAAGACTCCGACACAACGGAGCATCTCTTTGGGATTACGGAAACCGTCGACGGGCTGCTGATTGTCGGAGCCAACGGAACGGTGCTGCGCGGCGATGGCGCGACCTGGACGAATGAGAACTCCGGGGTTACTACCAGCCTGTATGCCGTTGATCGCTGCGGTGAAAACGACGAGTACGTCGCCGTGGGCGCGAGCGGAGTGGTCCTCTTCCGCATTGATGGTACCTGGTCTGAGATCGAGAATCTCAGCAGTACCCGCCTGAACGATGTCTCCGCTTCGGCAGCTGGCTACTGCCTGGTCGTTGGCGTGAACGGAACGGTGCTGCTGGTGGATCAATACCTGTCGCGAGAGCTGGACAGCCCGACGACGGAGAACCTCAACGGCGTAACCCTTAACGGGCAGAGCGACGGCTGGATCGTCGGCAACCGGGGAACCATCCTGCGATACAAGTAGCGATTATCATCGCTGAAGAGTGAAACGAACAAAAGGAGCGGATAATCCGCTCCTTTCTGCTTATTCTGGTGCTGTTGAGGCTTGTTTAGTCCAGAGCCTTTATCTGCCCCCAAGTGGCTTCTTCAATGGCGGACTCACTGCTCTCGATTATCCAGAAGCCTTCGTAGGCAGAACCCCATTGGCTGGTGCTGCTGCTCCAGGAACCGCCGCCGTTGCCCGAATAGTATGCCTCAGAACCCCAGGTGCCATCGTGGGCAGAGGCGAGCCAGTGATAGTAGCCACCCACGGGGTCAATGGTTACCCAGTGATAGCCGGCGGAGATGGCGTAATCGCTATCCAGAGTAATAACACACTGGTAGAGGTCGTGCCCCCAGTTGTCATAGCCGGTATCGGTCAGGGCAGCCGAACCGGAGGCGATTCCGACCAGGGAGCCTGGACCACCGCTGCCGCCATCGTAAAAGTGCAGATCAACAGAGCTTGGTGCCACACTCTGAATCACCCATATCGTAGTTTGCGTGATGACACCAGCCGTCGTCGCCTCGAAGTCGTTGGCAGAGAACCAGCCGTTGCCACTGTAGCAATCCATTCGGCCAATCAGGTCAGTGTATTCGAAGGGATTATTAACCAGCCCTTCGGGATTCAGCGGTCGGGGATTGGCAATTAGCTCTGGGGTAGAATTGGCAAGGGCTACTCCGGCAAGCAGCAGAATAAACAGCAGCTTCTTAGACATGTCGTCTCCATATATGGAAAATCACAAAGAAGAACAGACTAAACTCCAAACCTACACTCCAGAGCATCTTTAAAGTAACCTATTATACTGGAGGCGTCAAGGGTAAATTGACTTTATTAGTCAGGTCGATAACTTGAGAAACAATCCTTCTGAGAGAAAGTATCAATTCCAATTTGCCCTTGTTTCCAGTCGGTATTTGGTTATATAATTCCCCTCGTAGTGCTGGACACACAAAACAACAACCTGACAGGAGAAACAATGCACAAGATGACCGAGGAGTTCCTCTGGGCCGCCTTCGCCGGTGAGTCCCAGGCGCACATGAAGTACGCCGCCTTTGCCGATGAGGCCGCGAAGGCTGGCATGACCAACATCGCCAAGCTGTTCCGCGCCATCTCCTACGCCGAGCGCGTCCACGCCACCAACCACCTCAAGGTTCTCGGCGGGCTGGGTAAGACCAGCGAAAACCTCCAGGGAGCGATTGAGGGCGAAGTCTTTGAGGTCGAGGAGATGTACAACGCCTACGATGCCACCGCCAAGCGTCAGGGCGAGAAAGATGCCGAGCGGAGCATCCACTATGCCATCGAGGCGGAGAAGATCCACGCCGAGATGTACACCGACGCCAAGGGTAAAGCCGACACCGGAGCCGACGCTGAAATCGGCGATATCTACGTCTGCCCCAAATGCGGCTTCACGCACATTGACAAGGGCGACCTGCCCGACCACTGCCCGGTCTGCGGTCTAAAGTCCGTGAAGTTCAAGAAGTTCGACAAGTACGAAGAACTGCTCTAACGCAGTGGCTATTCGCCTGTTCAGTTAAAGAAGATGTTAGACCGTAGGGGCGAACCTTGTGTTCGCCCTTTGTTATGCAGAAATCCTCAGCCTGCCTGGGAATGAATAAGCTGATACTCCTTTGCCAGAGAGCCGTAGCCCTCCGCCTCGGAGCGGGTCAGGTGTACCCGCCGCTGACCCCTGAAGGGCGACTCGTCGTCCCAGGTCGCCTCGATGATTGCCACATCGGCTCCGGTACAGAGTCTGGTCAGATTCTCGCAGGGGCCGGAGTCGCCGGAGTACGCCAGGCTCCAGCCATCAAGCTCCAGACGATAGCCCAGAGCCGGGATGGGGTCCAGCACTCCCGCCGCCGTGGAACCGGAGTGATTGACCGCTCCGGCGGTCAGAGTGAAAGAACCCAGTGCGGCTTTGTCGCCATCCCGGAGCAGCAACCGTTTGATGGTGAAGGGCGACTCCGGGTAAAGTCGCTGGAAGTTGTCCAGCAGCCCCTCCACCTCCAGACAGCCAGCGGGATAGGCAATCGGCAGCTCAACCGAGTAGCCGATCATCCGCAGAAAACCAAGCACGGTGTGCAATCCGCCGAGGTGGTCGAAGTGACCGTGACTGAGGGCAATCCCACGGAGTTGTTTCAGATCGGCATCGACCGAGAGTAAATCACGGAGCGCGCCGTCTCCGACATCGAGAAGAACGAAGCCGTCGTCAGCCTCACCTACCTGAATCGTGGTCGCTACGCCAGCACGGCTGTAAAGAACCTGATAGTCCACAAGTACCCCTTTTCGTTAACGACAAACGGTTTTGTCCTCTGGTTGTTCCGAGGGCTTACCTCAACGCATTCCGGCAAGTTTATCAAATAAACACTCATTTTACCTTGCCAACCGACAATTATTGTTGTATGGTGCGACCAAGATCGTATTTACACAACCCCTCTGGAGGAAAAATGAAGAAATTCGCTTTGCTGGCGATTATTCTGATGGTCGCTATCAGCAGTTTCGGGGCCACAAAAACTGTCCTTGTCGAAGATTTCGACGACACCAGCTGAGGTTACTGCCCCCCCGTGCGCGAAGCTTTCGAGCACATCAGAGCCGATTATCCTGAGTCCGAAGTTGTTGTTGTCAACAATCACATCTGGGATCAGTACCAGTGCTACTATACCCAGAGACGTAAGAGCTTCTGTGGTGTTTCCGGAACCCCAACCTATTTTGCAGATGTCGTGCATAAACACGTTGGTGGTGGTGGTAGCTGGGTTAGTCATTACAACACAGTCGCCGCGTGGATAACCACCCAGGCAGCGAAATCTGCCCCCTGTACGCTGGATATCAGCGCGACCCGTTACAACGACACCATTACCATGGAAACCACTGTCGAGCTGGATACCAACATCTCTGGCACCCACGCCATTTGGATGCTGGTTTACCAGGAGACAGTTGGTTCATACGACTACGTTCCTCGCGCAGGCGATTATAAAACTGACCTGAGCATCTCTTCCAGCGGTGAGTCGGAAACCTTCACCTGGGACTTCGATCTCGATAGCTCCTGGGATGAAAACGATCTCTACCTGGTAGCCTTCGTTGGTAAAACTGATGGCAATAAAGAGGTCGATCAGGCGAAGATGATGTACCTGGACATGGGTACCATCAACGTCGAAGAGACCACCTGGGGTCAGATTAAGGCTCTCGACGAGTAGCTCAACTGCCCCTTGATTAGGTTTAGATTGATCCTGTCTGTAAGGAGACCGTTCAACGGTCTCCTTTTCTTCATGTTTGCGCTCACTACTGTAACAACACAACACACTTTTATTGTATAATGGTTTGTTTGGGATTTTATCCTTGCCTACAGAGAATAATTATTGTATAGTGCGGGTGCGGTTACTCTTACACAACCCCTTTGGATGAAAAATGAAGGGGATAATCACTCAAAGGTGTACCTACTTGGGGAAGTAACTTATGACTATTATTCTAGTTACAGGCTGTTTTTGGATACACTTCCAGGACGGCTATAAGTGGCAGGGTCAGTGGCTTGATTAATTTGATGGTGGGGAGTTTTTACGGTTGGGGGCAGGTCTATAACA
>Ga0190344_1000369_pt1 | contig 23408 bp, 15 predicted proteins | sample 48721323_MG_FD_161662 | JGI IMG/M metagenome (GOLD analysis project Ga0190344, IMG submission 161662) | Hydrothermal vent microbial mat bacterial communities from Southern Trench, Guaymas Basin, Mexico - 4872-13-2-3_MG | ecosystem: Environmental > Aquatic > Marine > Hydrothermal vents >... | reverse complement strand
GAATTACGCGGATAAACGAATTGAGTACAACGAATTACGCGGATAAACGAATTGAGTACAACGAATTACGCGGATAAACGAATTGAGTACAACGAATTACGCGGATAAACGAATTGAGTACAACGAAACGCAGTGGCGGAACGCCTATATTGCTGCTAAACGAATTAAAAACGCGGATAAGCGTACTAGCTATAAAAATTGACTTTTATCAATCCTTATATATAATCGCCATCGTTATTAACAAAGTACCCGGAAAATGGGAATACGCCCAATCCAATATACCCGACAATCCATCCATAAGCACAACGGATTTGCGAAATAAATCGTCATGGCTAAGTTATTTCGCCACCCCCTTTTCTTAAAATCCGTTTCGGCGCGCGTATCCGTTGTACTAGATGTTATGGGTATTTTCACAGTAAACGGATTAATCTAATTTATCTCCACACAAAAAACCAAGTACAACGGATTTAATTATCAACACATCCGATGTTTAGCAAACATCGGATGTGTTTTCCAAATAAGTTGAGTTCTAATAAAACGAGTTAACAGTTTAAATCGCTATACGGAACGTACTTGAAAAAGGTGAAAATGGGATAACTATTGAATTAGCAAGCCTTCTGATTTTCAACTATAATATTAAACTTAAAAAATTCGTTTATTCCCAAAATCCGTTGTACTTTCAGTCTATTATCAATTAGTGGTATCAATGTCGTCATTAGCTTTATACTTAATAGCGTTATAAACTTATCTCGCTCCGCTCGTTACTGCGTTTCGTTACTTCGCTACGCGATATAATAATAGTGCTTGACACACTTTTCAATTAGGGGAGTAAAGCCGCGGTAAGTTCCATTTTATGCGGGGATTTAGGCGTGTGACGGCTCTCAAACTTCGTTACTTCGCTACGCGAGATAAAAACACGCAACTTTTATCACTTTTATCGCTAACGTTAGTTCGACTTTAAATATCAATGGCTTATAAAATGATTATTTATATCAATTAATTAGTTATAATGACTTGACTCTCAATCAGTTAAAAACAAAACCCATTAGTTGTACTGATTCGTTCCAACATATGGCCCACAAATCTTGAGTTATTAACGTATAAAATATAGGGTTTATATTCACAAAGGTATTATAAATCAATTAATTACACTAAACTGATTGATATCAAATAGAATTGATATAACTTATTGAAAAGTCGAACTCACGTCGCTATTAAGTATGCTATCATAATCATTGTTAAATTTGTGGAGAGTTCAAATGAAAAATGTTATTTGCTCATTGTGGTTGCTATTGTTGCTCATAGCCTCGCCGCTTGTTTTGGCGATACCGCCCTATCTTGGCGTGACTGTGGGAGAAAATTTGTCTTTCACTAACTCGTCTTGTATCGCGGCAACCAAAAAAGTGCTCGAAAACGAGGGTTTTCAAAAAATCGTCCAATACCAGAACGGCACGACGGTATTCGCCGCTTATCAGACTAGCGAGCCATATCGCTACAAGGCTGTCGTTAAATGCTTGTCAGATGCCGGGGTGATTATGGTTGTTGCGGTGGCAGATGTCGCGAAAAACGCTAAGCAAAAAACGGAGCACTTGCTGCAAAAAATTCGGCAATACCACAATCTCAAAGCCGTTTCAATCAAGTCCTCGTCGGCTCCTTCAATTTCCCCCTATTTGGGCATCAGTGTGGGGAAAAATGGGTCTTTCGCAAACTCATCTTGCAGTGCGGCTGCCAAGGAAGTGCTAAAAAACGACGGTTTTCAAAAAGTCGTGCCGTACAATAACGGCAAGACGGTATTCGCCGCTTATCATAATCGCCAACCATACCGCTATAAAGTCGTCGTCAAATGCTTGTCAGACGCGAAGGTGATTATGGTTGTTGCCGTGGCAGAGAGGGCAAGAAGTGCCAAGAAAAAAGCCGATAGTTTGCGACGGAAAATCCAAAATTACCGTGGCAGCCGAACCGATTCGGCCACAAATGCCAAGAAAAACACCAAGAGTTTACGGTGGAAATCCTTAAAGTTCCGTGGCAGCCGAAGCTATTCAGTCAAGAAGTGGCTCAATCCCTTTCAAGGCGTTGAGACATTACTGCAACAAGATTTTCGGCAAAACAACCGTGATAAGCGCCTGATAATCCAAACGATTTCAACTGGGGGGAGTTTTGTAGATTCTGTTATCATCAATGGAGCAGTTTTGGTTAAAAAAGGGCGATCTTGGCAAGTTGAAAGTGCTGCGAACAACATTGCCACTGCAGGCACTTATGGTTTCTTCCATGGTGAAGCAAAATGGGTTAAAATCGGTTCCGAACAGTATGGCGTTTTGTTTCTGGATAGTGGGGGACATATGGGATATAACTTCCAAAGCTTTTTTATCGTTGCGGCTGTCGGTAACCAGATGACAAAGCTATTTCAGTTGGATGATGCTGGCAGAAATAACGCCGCGGCGGGATGTTTGCCCAAATGTGAGAGTTATAAGACTGAATTGAAATTCGTGCCCGGTAAACATCCTGATTATTTTGATATTCAAGCCATTACGACGGGCACGGTTCAAAAACGGGAATTATTTTCTGTCAGCGGAACCAAATATCAACGGGTAAAGTAGGGTGTAGCTGGGGTGGTGAAAATGATTAATGATTAATGATTAATGATTAATGATTAATGATTAATGATTAATGATTAATGATTTAAACGATATTTAAATTATTGTTTATAAAAAATTTTGACTATAGACATCCTAAATGATTTGTAAATTTGCTCCCGCGAATTTAAATGCTTTCAGCCAGATTTTCTTCAGGAATCATTTAGGAGCACTCGAAATAAAAATTGGATCACGTTTTAGAACCTGTTGGAATCTCCTTTTCACCACTCTAGGTTTCAACGGGTTCTAAGACGTGAGTCCATTTTTATTCCACCATTATTAATGATTTCAAAAACAATATATTTATTACTCAATGATCACGTTTTTTCGTGCGCCCAATAATTACAAGGATTGTATATAAAAAAGGATTTATTCTAATTGCTGATAATGAACAAATTCTTTCCTTGGAAAATCATGCTCGTTTTAAGAAAGCTATTCAATTAGCAAATGCTTATTCAAAGTTGACTGACGTGATTTTATGCTCGTTTCTGAAATCCCTTATTAAAAGGATTTCTTCTAATTGCTGATAATGAACAAATTCTTTGCTTGGAAAATCATGCTCGTTTTAAGAAAGCTATTCAATCAGCAAATGCTTTTGAGAAGTTGACTGACGTGATTTTATGCTCGTTTCTGAAATCCTTTATTATATACAATCCTTGTAGTTATTATTATGATGAATAGCAAAGCACTTTATCTACGTCTGTTACGCTACGTCGTCCCTTATTGGCGCGTCTTTGCCCTGGCGATTTTGGCAATCATCGTTATGGCGATCACTGATCCGATTTTAGCGGCCCTCATTCAACCATTGCTCGATGGTGGCTTTGTCGAAAAAGACCCGACTTTAATAAAGCTCATGCCCCTATTTCTGATGATATTGATTATAATCAAAGGCTTAGCGATGTTAGCCAGCACGGTTGGCATGACTTGGGTGGCAGCGCGTTTGGTGATGGATTTACGAGAGGCCATGTTTAGCAAAATTCTCACTTTGCCAACAAGTGAGTTTGATAAAACCTCTTCTGGGGTATTGTTGTCTAAAGTCACTTATGATGTGAGCAGGGTTATGTCGGCCGCGACTGATGCGTTAGTGATTTTATTGCGCGACACGTTAGCGGTGCTAGGCTTGCTGGCGTGGATGTTTTATCTTAATTGGATGCTCTCTTTAATTGTTTTCTCAACAGTGCCACCGATTATTGTGATTATCCGTTTTGTTAGCAAACGGTTGCGCGGTATTAATACTTCCATACAAGACGCGATGGGAGATATGACACGAGTGCTTGAAGAAGCGATAAGTGGACATAAACTGGTAAAAGTGTTTGGTGGGCAGCGTTATGAACAAAATCGTTTTCAGGCTGCTAGTAATCAGGTGCGACAATTGGAAGTCAAAACGCAAATGACTTCGGGAGTCAGTGTTTTTCTTGTGCAAATGCTGACGGCTTCAGCTTTGGGCATTATTATATATATTGCCGCCCTACAATCAGCGGCTGATAACATTACAGTGGGCGGATTTGTGTCGTTGTTTACGGCGATGGGTATGTTGTTTTCACCGGTAAAACGTTTGACTAAGGTGAATGATAAATTACAACAAGGTTTGGCGGCGGCGCAAAGTGTTTTTAATCTGATCGATAAAGCGTCGGAAAGTGATAAACTCCAAATTCCGCCTAACAAAACCGCAAGCGTTGATGCCTCTGTTTCGCAACGGAGGGTTAGGGAGGATTTAACACGTTTTTCGGGAAAACTGACTTTTCAGCACCTTCATTTTGCCTACGAAGAACAGACGACACAGGCGCTGCAAGAGATTTCTTTAACTATCTTACCGGGTGAAACTGTCGCGCTTGTCGGCGCGTCGGGCAGTGGCAAAACCACGTTAGCGAATTTAATTGGGCGCTTTTACCCCGTCATTCATGGACACTTATTGGTTGATGATATCAATATTAATGAGTTACCGTTAAAAACGCTCCGCGCTAATATTGCCCTTGTGAGTCAAGAAGTGGTATTGTTCAACGATAGCGTTGCAGCTAATATTGCTTATGGCGCGATGGCAGACGCGCCGCGAGATAAAATCATCGCGGCGGCGAAAGCGGCTTATGCCATGGAATTTATTGAGCAAATGCCAGACGGTTTAGACACCGTTATCGGTGAAAGAGGCGTAAAATTATCGGGTGGGCAACGCCAACGCCTTGCTATTGCTCGTGCGTTATTAAAAGAGGCACCGATTCTTATTTTTGATGAAGCCACTTCGGCGTTAGATACTCAATCAGAATATCAAGTGCAACAATCATTGGATAAACTCAAACAAGGGCGCACTACACTGATTATTGCCCACCGTTTGTCTAGCATTGCTAAAGCGGAGCGTATTGTTGTTATGGAAAAAGGCCGTATTGTAGAAATAGGCCAACATGCTGAATTGATTGAAAAACAAGGTACTTATGCTAAATTGTATCAGTTTTCAGTGAACAGTCCGGATTTGGCAGATGTCCAAACACTGCCATTAAGTTAAGGAACAACAAATAAATAACTTCCGCCAACTAAAAGCGAAAGTACCCTAAAGGGCACTGAACCCAGTTTTGGGGGAAGTTAATTTTTCTTCGTTCCTAAGCAACAAAACACCTACAAAAAGTATAGATAATAAAGCGCGATTGTGGGCCATAACTTAATTTGAAAGCATTCAAAGTATTTTATGGCCCCCAAACCGTTTGGACGACTGCGCGTGAGGCGATAAATCGCCTACTACAAACGGAACTGCGCGTGAGGCGATAAATCGCCTACTACAAACGGAACAACGCGTGAGGCGATAAATCGCCTACTACAAACGGGTCATAAAAATTAATTAATTCAATCATTTTTCATTAGTATAGCAATTATCAACAATGGAAATCGCAACAGTTGCTCACATAGGTGGGCGAAATGAGCAGCAGGATAGTGTCGCTACTTTTTCAAATGGCAAAACTCATTTATTAGTCGTTGCCGATGGTATGGGGGGGCATAAGGGCGGTAGCTTGGCATCAAAAATCGTTATTATATCTGCACAAAATGCGTGGAAGAAATATCAGCAAGGTAAAGATGTGACTGCGCCACATAAATTCTTGCAGTACATTTGTGAATTGGCTCATTATAATATCAATCAGTTAGGCAAAAAACGTCAATTGTCTCCTCGTAGTACTTGTGTTTTGTTGTATATTGATGGCAAACAAGCTTGGTGGATTCATCTTGGAGATAGTCGTTTATATCATTTTAGTGCTAAAAAATTACTCTACCGTACTAGAGATCATTCGGTAGTACAATTGTTGGTTGATTTGGGGCGCATTACTGAGGAAGAAATGGCAGCGCATCCGGATCAAGGCCGTTTACTTAAAGGCTTGGGCGGTGATGAGCCTATTAAGCCAGAATTTGGTAAAGCATCGTTACATGCGGGAGATAGTTTGGTACTGTGTAGTGATGGTTTTTGGGAACATGTTTTACCCCAACAAATGCTGGAGAGGTTATTACAAACTGACTTTCCGCTTAAAAAGCGAGTTAAGCGATTGGTGAAAGATGCTTTGGATGCCGGGGGCGCTCAGGGAGATAATCTTTCTGCTGTTGTGGCGCAGCTTCAAGGTAAAAAGAGTTTAAATTTATTGACTTACGTTATATTAGGGATCATCATCATAGCCCTGTTGGGCGCTGGCGTGTGGTATTATTTTCTGTGATCATTTATCACTGATCATTAGTTCCAGGGGCGTTGCCCCTGGCTTTAATAATACTTACCGAAGGGGCTAATAGAGGTTAACAAGGAAAGCAACGTCCTTGGCTAAGTCAGCCCCAACGGGGCGATATTAATATAGCCTGGGGCAACGCCCCAGGGAAAGCCCCAACGGGGCGATATTAATATAGCCTGGGGCAACGCCCCAGGGAAAGCCCCAACGGGGCGATATTAATATAGCCTGGGGCAACGCCCCAGGCTTCATTCATGAAACAACACATAAGGAAAAATTGTGAATAGATTGGTTAAATTGGTTTTACTTGTATTGCTTGCTCTTCCCATCACGAGCTTGGCAGATGCCCCCGATTTTGACCAACTTGATGAGAGTGTGGTGCGAATTATCACTCGAAAGCCAGACGGCATTAATACTGGAACGGGTTTTGTGATTAATGATCAACAGAATGTGGTGACTAATTATCATGTCATCGAAGGCGGCCGTCAATACTTTGTGGCTGATGGCGGCGTGGATCAAGCACATTTAAAAGCCGCGGAGGTGAAATGGTTTTCTAAAGAAAAAGATTTAGCCATTTTGTATGTTCCAGATTTACAGCGCCCCGCCTTGCCATTGTCGAGTGTTGAGCCTAGCAAAGGTTCACAAATCCACGCGATAGGTTTTCCGGGGGCGGCCGATTTGCTAACCGAAGAGGTGTCAGTAGAATCTAGCGTTACCTCTGGTACCATCAGCCGTGTGATAGATGCCGCTTGGCAGGAAAATACGCCCTTATTCCGTGTTGTCCAGCACAACTCTGAAATTAATGGTGGCAATAGCGGTGGGCCGTTGGTTAATATGTGTGGACAAGTGATGGGTGTGAATACCATCAAAACGTCACTTGCGTTTTCTATTGCGAGAGGAGAGGTTATCAGCGGGATATTTTTTGCTTCGCACATTTCTTCATTGATAGAAATGTTAAAAGCACAGCAGATTCCTTTTAATGAAGTCGATGCTGCTTGTACTGAATCAGATTCAGCAGCAGTGGCTTATATCGGAATTGCCCTGATTGCTCTTGGGGTGGCTATACTGGCGGTGGTTTTTAGTTTGAGCCGTCCGCGCCAGCAACTCATACACGCCATCGAAACGTATAGTCAGCGGTTGCGACGTTCAGTTAAACCGGTTACACCAACGCCTCCTAAACCTAAGCAAACCACTTCTCAAGGTTGGGTGTTGTCGGGGGTTAATAAGCAAGGAGAAGCGATTCGCTTAACTTTCGATGAAGCACAATTGCAAGAGTCATCCACACGGGGTTTAACGATAGGCCGTTCATCCAGACTGAGTGAGTTTGTTATCAAGGATGATAGTATCTCTCGCCGTCATGCGCGATTGAGCTATGCGGAGAATCGTCTTTTGGTTGAAGATGTTAATTCGTTGAATGGTACCAAAGTAGACGATGTTGCTTTGGAGCCATTTAAGCCAAAGCCGTTGAGTTCGGGAACAACGCTTACGGTAGGTGAAGTCAAATTGTCGGTGGCACGCGCAAATTAATGATTAATGATTAATGATTAATGATTAATGTTTAATGTTTAATGTTTAATGTTTAATGATTAATGTTTAATGTTTAATGTTTAATGATTAATGATTAATTCTTATTTTTCCCTACGGGGGTTGTTGGTTAATTTTATCGTTTTTCCTTTAGGTTGTAACTCACTTATGAAAAGGCCTAGCCGCGAACTTAATATTTTTAGTATGTCGGCGCTTGATTTATTTGCTTCGGCAATGGGTACGTTTATTTTGCTGGCTGTGATTTTGTTTCCATATTATCTGAAGAATGCTGAGATTGTGGAAAGAATGTCGGCTTTGCGTCAGGAGCTTGAGCAGACTCAAGCGGCTTTGGCGCAAACTCAACAGCAGTTGCAGGAATGTACGGCCCAACGTGAGCAGTGTGAAGCGCAACGCTCTGAATTACAGGCGCGTGTGACTCGTTTAGAGCGAGAAAATCGTCAATTTGAGCAACAGTTGCAGGAATGCCGAGCGCAAAATGCTAATTTGCAAGGCCAAATTAATTCTTTGCAGCAGGAGGTTGAAAATTGTCATGAGAAATTGAAACAGACCTTTTTAGCGGTGGTGATGAAGTGGGCCACTGATAAGCAAGATGTTGATTTACATATGATTGATGCTGATGGCAACGAGTTTTATTATTCTCAGCATAACCGTGAACGTTCTCATTTTCGCAGTTCTAATGCCGAATTGAGCATTGATACCACTAATGGGCCGGGTATTGAAATCTGGGAAGAGCCTCGTGCTAAGCCGGGGCGTTATAGAATCTATGCGAATTTTTTTTCACGTAACGGTAATTCTAAAAATCCTTTGGTTAAGAGTACCATTTATTATCGTGATGGTTCCAAAAAGTTGCGTGATGTGACTTTAACTCATGAAAAACGCAAAAAATTGGTGGCGATTGTGGAAGTGAATGCCGAGGGAGATGTTGTGGTGCGTTAAAAAATAACAACAACAAGGATTGCATATAAGCAAGGATAAAGCCATTAGCGTTTGTAGTAGGCGCTTCAGCGCCTAAAGGGTTGTCACAAAATAACCTAGTGCAGTAAAGCGGAAATAGAAATACCACCTCAGCCAACAGCTTTCACCAGTTGTCTAAGAGCTCAAGTACCCTAAAGGGCACTGGTTAGTAGGCTTTAGCCTACTTTAGCTTTTAGACAACGGCTTTAGCCGTTGGCGTTGGGGTGGTATCGAAACTGGAGCGATCCTGCACTAGTCATTTTTGTAGAGCAAATTATAATCAAATTGATAAAATTTGTTCAAGTTATTTTGTTACAGACACTAAAGCGCCTACTACAAACTCAAGTGCTTACTATAAACTTAGGCGCTAAAGCGCCTACTACAAACTCAAGTGCTTACTATAAACTTAGGCGCTGAAGCGCCTACTACAAACTCAAGTGCTTACTATAAACATCCTTTTTTATAACGAATCCTTGTAGTTGTTGCTTTTAAAATCCTTTCTTATAACGAATCCTTGTAGTTGTTGCTTTTAAAATCCTTTCTTATAACGAATCCTTGTAGTTGTTGTTTTTTAAAATCCTTTCTTATAACGAATCCTTGTAGTTGTTGTTTTTTCAATCCTTTATTATAACGAATCGGCCTGTAGTTGTTGCTTTTTCAATCCTTTATTATAACGAATCCTTGTAGTTGCTTTTTCGGCTTGTCAGTGCTAGACAGGCGGTGGCGGTTGAATAGACTCATCACTATCCGATTCCTCAGCACCTTGCCGCTCAGGAGACGCGGGTTCCTTCGGCTCTTTTGGCGCATCAGACGCCCAGACTTGAGAAAAACGCTCCACTAACTCAGGCAAATCAACCACCCGCCATTGAACACTTGCCCATAACATAAGGTTCAATATTAACAACAATAATAAGACGCTCGTCTGCCAACGCCACGATTTTGATTGCTTTTTCGCCGCCTCCAATTCATCCGGTATCACAACCACTAAAGCCGTGGTATTATCTTGATACCGCTTACCTTTGCCTTCTACCGCACCTAATAATTCCTTGACTAATTTCTTCGCCGACAAGTCTTTTTGCAAAATCAGGCCTATTTCGTCTTCAGACAACGTCAATATGCCATCGCTGGCTAATAACAGCCGATCACCTGGATATAACTCTAAAGGCTCGGAAGGTTGATCAACCAATTCAATCTCCGTCCCGGTGATCGCGGAACGTAGCATATTACGATCCGAATGGGTTGCCGCCTCATCAGGTGTCAGTTCACCGTTTCGCACCTGTTCTTCCAACAGAGGTTTCATAGAATGGTCAGCATTCAAGCGGTATAATCGATCAGCATTGTAAAGCCATAACGGCGAATCGCCTACGCTAATCCATTCCAATTGCTCATCACTGATGGCGACACCAACCAGCGTACAACCCATACCGTCTAATTTCGGCTTATCCTTAGCTTCTAAAGCTAATTGCTGATCCGCTTTTCGCAAAGCTCGCCGCAGCCGCTTCGCCACACTGCCTTTGGCACTGTGATAACTGTTCATAAAGGTTTTAACAACACAATGGCTGGCATGAGCACCGCCTTGATGTCCACCCATGCCATCGGCCAAAATCATCAAAAAGTCGTTAGGCCTACTGTTATCAAAGCCAAAATCATCTTCTTGATAATCGCGCCCACCTTGAATACGAATACCCGCGTACTCTTTATTACGAATTAAGAATTGTCTTGCCAATCGAAATGTTCTCCACATAGGGGCACAAAACGCAAAGTTGTCTGCCCTACCAAAAGATTTTCATCGCTCCGCAACTCAGCGGGAACTAATAAAGGTTTTTCATCCAAATAAGTGAGATTTTTTCCACCGCCATGTTGCACGTAAAATTTACGTCCACGCGGATCATAAGTTACGATAGCATGTTGGTTACGAGAGACGTCTTCATCACCAAAGTTTAGGCAAACTCGTTCACTTGTGTTCCGTCCGATACTATTCATGCCATAACCCAATTGTAACGCATGGCCTCTACCCGGCCCTGTAACAACCACTAACCAGCCCACCACCGGATCAGACATCGCATCATCGGCCACTGGTTTATCTGTTTCAGTTGAACGCTTTCTAAAAAGCACCCGTGTTTTTGGCTCCTCACTCTCTACCGGCTCTGCATCCGTTGGCGAGACGCGGCTAGTCGGTGGTTCACCACTCTCTCGATTGATTTGACGTGTATTCAAATCGTCATCATCATCACTACGTTGAACTTCGCCATTTTTCCCACGAAAAATAGGCATAATCTAGCTCCTTTACTTTCTATTCAGTGTACAAAGCAAGCTTCGTACACCATAAACCGCCTTCGTTCCCGGCAAGCCTTGCACTAGGGTGTTGAAGATATTTTTCATGCCGGTTTTGTGTTTAACGAATACAACACCTCAAAAACAAAAAATCTTTACCCTGAAGGAATTGCATAAGAATAGCCCCAGGTTCCACCTAATTAATCATTAATCATTAATCATTAATCATTAATCATTAATCATTAATCATTAATCAGGCTCCAACCCCGTAGGGGTTGCATAAGAATAGCCCCAGGTGGAACCTCAATGCCATATCGTACCGCTTTTGGGTGAGGGCAACCATAAAGGATTGCCCCTACACGACATGACGGTTTGTAGGGCAACCACAAGGGATTGCCCCTACACGACATGGCATTGAGGTGGAACCTGGGGTGGGGAACCAACCAACCGCCACAACCCCTACGGGGAGAATAATAATTAATGATTAATGATTAATGATTAATTATTAATTCCCTCTACGGGGTTGAGGCCCTTCTCGGCCCTTCCCTAGGTTTTCCTTAAGCTATTCATATTCAACCCCTATCGGGGTTGGCGCGTCGGGGGCACATTTCCCAGTCCGGTTAAGAGTTATATAACCTATTGATTAAATTATCTAAACAATATTGTCCAGAAAGATTCAAGGAACGTTCTTCTTGCGCTTGAACAATATGCATTATAAACACCAAAATAGCGGCTTGAATTAGGGCTAACAGCGTGGTGTAAAAAGCCACCGCCAAGCGTTGCGTCAGTTCAGATAACAAAGATGGATCTTGAAAGTCGGCGCTCCCGGCATAGTTTAAGGCTAAAGTAATGCCTATCACTGTGCCCATAAACCCTAAACTGGGAATCAGCCACATAATGTAACGCAACTGACTATAGCGCAAGTCAATTTCATGCAGATACAATTCCAGACTTGAATTGAGGAGCATATTCGCTTGATCAATCGAATGGCTACTTTGAAATTGCAAAATGATACGCCGAATTAAGCGCGGTAAAAACAAGTCAGTATTACCGGCGTTATCACGCACTTGCCGATAGACAGGCCCAAGATCGGCCGCTTCTAACAAGGTACGTTCATCCTCTGGCAAATAGTGTTTACGCAATTGTCTGCTTTCCGCCAAACCGTCCTGAAAGCGTCCCAACAATTCTCCCAAGCCAATAAAAAACACTATCCACATAATATTTTGTATTGTGAATGGGTATAATTCACTGTCTTTGCGATAATCAAGCAGCAACCGCGCGGCCGTACTGTCTTGTTCAAAAAACGCGTGTAGTGTGAGTATAAACAACACAGCCAACACGCTACTAATAATGGCGACGATAAGTCGCCGTTGTGAGGTGGAAATGCTCAATGATATTACTCTTTCCGTGAAATAATCTCGCCAGTTTCGGGGTTACGCTCTACCGGGCCGTTATGAGTTTCCGGTTGACTTTTAACTGTGGGCAATTCGGTACGCATGGTTAACAATTGGCGTACAGTGGTCTGATAGCGGCCCAATAACAGCTGATCATCAAGGCTAACGTAAGCTTGTTTAATCCGCACCCAATCTGTCTTCTGTTTGCGATATGTGCCATTGGTGCTTTTACGATCCACGACATAATATCTGCCTTCCTCATCTTGAATGAGTTCTAAATGGGCACCACTGACAGTTTTTTCTGTCTCTGGTACCATAATATCATTTTTTTGGCTACGACCAACTCGGTAAGTTTTCATTGGTTTTCGTCTCTCATTGTTGTTTTGAAGTCAATTCTACAAGGATTGTATATAATAACGGATTCTGTTCGTCTCTTCTACAAGGATTGTATATAATAACGGATTCTGTTCGTCTCTTCTACAAGGATTGTATATAATAACGGATTCTGAGCGTCTCTTCTACAAGGTTTGTAGTATCTAATAACGGATTCTGTTCGTCTCTTCTACAAGGATTATATATAATAACGGATTCTGTTCGTCTCTTCTACAAGGATTATATATAATAAAGGATTATGTTCGTCTCTAAAATCCCTTATTATATACAATCCTTGTAGATAGATATTAACGACTCTGCCTGTTTCCAACCAACTTGACACCAAACCTGATATCATCAACAATCGCCTGAATCACCCAAATGGGTAGCAAGAATGGCAACTTGAATAAAAAAACGAAAAAGCTTGTGAAACCGATGTTTTTATACCCGTGCTTGTACTTAAAGAAAATTGAGATTATTGGTAGCATCAGAGGAGTAATAACAATAATTATAAGGAAAAACCACAGAAGCTTAACCATAGAATTACCTATCAGATATCCATTAAAAATATAATAGTCAGATATAGGCACAAAAAGTGCAAAAAATGTATAGTGATAGGGAATATTCATCAGCCCAAATAAATACACAGCATCCGTCGAAAAATTTTTCTGGACAGAAAGGAATTTATATATCATCGGATAAGCTAAGATTCCAGCGCATAAGAGTGCAATCAAGCAACCTAAAACAGCTTCAGCTTCAGCTTTATCATATCTCAGGATATCAGGTACGAGATTTAATCCTATAAAAATACCAGCATAAGACATGGCGACGGTTATAAATACCCAATTGATCACTCGTATAACGGACTTATCGGCAAATACCTTATCAATAAATCCCTCTGGTACTGTTTCACCCCGCTTATCTAGACTTGCCGGTTGTTGTTGTGTTGGTGCTGTCTCCGTTGCTTTATCGCCAGTCTTTTGCCCGCCCCATTTAGCTGGCTTGGATGATTTAGAAGACTTACCCAACAGCACTTCCGCCCACGCTGCCGCAGTTTGCGGCCTGTCTTTTTCCAACACCTGCAACGCCGAATCAATCCCTTGCAGCAATCTCTTAGAATAGTGCCCACGCCCGACTTCAACCGCCGGCTTTAACGGATCAGGCTTACCTCGCATTGTATCACCAATACGTTTTGTCGCCTCAGTAGGCCGATTACCACCAATCGTGCGATAAAGCACTGCCCCTAACGCATAAATATCCGTCCACGCCCCTTGCCGACTGCCATCGCTCTCATATTGCTCAAACGGCGCATAACCGGGCGTAACGATACTCGTCACACTGCGGCTACGACGACTCACATCATAACGCGCCGCCCCAAAATCTATTAACACCGGACTATTGTCCTTATCACGCAAATAGATATTACTCGGCTTAATATCACGATGGAGAAAATTCGCGTCATGCAGCGTTCCCAATGCCTCTAATAAAGGCGGTAAAATCGTCATCAACTCCTCTTCGGTAGCCGTTTCACCCCCTTTCAGCGCCTCTTCAAGGCTTTGCCCCCGCTCATATTCCATCACAATGTAACCGGTATTATGGCCCTGAAAAAAACGCAATACCCGTACAATATTAGGATGTTTAAATTGGGCCAAAGTACGCGCTTCTTGGATAAACCGCTCCAAACCCCAAGCAAAACTTTGCGAATCCTGCTGAGATTTAGGCTGCACACTATGAGTATTATCACGCACCGCCAAGTCATTAGGAAAATACTCTTTGATGGCAACTTTATGATTCAATTGCATATCTTTAGCAAGATAAGTAATGCCAAATCCGCCCACCCCAATAATCGCTTGGATTTCATAGTCTTGTAAACGATAGCCAATGGGCAACGTGTTATGATACTCGGTAATATCAGTCATTTTTAATATCACTCCCCAAGGGCGTTGCCCCTGGATTTAATCATAACTACAAGGATTGTATATAATAAGGGATTTTAGTTTAGAATAACTACAAGGATTGTATATAATAAGGGATTTTAGTTTAGAATAACTACAAGGATTGTATATAATAAGGGATTTAATCATAACTACAAGGATTGTATATAATAAGGGATTTTAGTTTATATTCCAAAAATCCGTTGTACTTTCAGTATCATTTTTCATTTTTCATTAATATACGCTCCAAGCTTGCCTTGCACAAACCACACCAGGATAAAAAACATGTTTACCAACAGAGAACACCCTCACGCCCTACCAAAAGGCTATCAACTACAAGAATACCATCTCCAAGCCGTTTTAGGCGTGGGCGGCTTTGGCATCACTTACCTTGCCCTTGATACACAACTCAACCAAAAAGTCGCTATCAAAGAATACTTCCCCAACGATATCGCCGTCAGGGAACGTGACAACACACTCTCTCCCAAATCGCAAAATGATGCCAAGGAATTTCAATGGGGATTAGACCGTTTTATCCAAGAAGCACGCACTCTTTCCCAATTTAAACACTCCAACATTGTGCGTATCATGCGCTTTTTCAAAGCCAATAAAACCGCTTACTTTGTCATGGAATATGAACAAGGACAAAGCTTTGCCGATGCCCTTGAAGATGGGCAAACGGTCAGTGAAGTAGAATTAATGGTCATTTTACCACCCTTACTAGATGCCTTAGAAACAGTGCATAACGCCGGCTACCTCCATCGAGACATCAAACCCGACAACATTTACTTGCGCGACAAAGATAACAGCCCCGTTTTACTCGACTTTGGTGCCGCACGATTCGACGTAAGCCGTCGTAGCCGCAGTGTCACAAGTATCGTCACGCCCGGCTACGCCCCGTTTGAACAATACGAAAGCGACGGCACTCAACAAGGCGCATGGACAGACATTTATGCCTTAGGCGCGGTACTCTATCGCTTAACTGAAGGGGGTGCGCCCATGGAAGCCACCAAACGCATCCGTATCACCATGCGAGATCAACCTGATCCGTTAAAATCGGCCGTTAAAATCGGTCGCGGCAAATACGCCAGGGATTTCTTACAAGCCATTGATTGGGCGCTAGAAATTTATCAAGAAAATAGACCGCGAAATGTCCAAGCATGGCGAAAACTGCTCCTTTCAACCTCAGCCGAACCCTCTCCGTCAACAGAATCACCCTTATCCCAACCCGCTCCCGAAACTCTCTCTCGCCAGTCCCTTTTTAAAGGGAATAGGGAAGTATTAGAAGAAGATAGCGGAACGTTACGGGACAGAACTTGGATGAAAAGACAGTATGCGGTGGCCGTATTACTACTGCTTATCGCGGCCGGTGGATATGGACTACACCATTATTTTAAAGAACCACGCTTGGCACCCCCACCGATAACTAAACAGACAACACCAAGGACGACTGCACAAGCCGGACAACACTCGGACTCTTTAGAACTAGATGCCATCGCACAAGAAAGAGCGCGACTAGAACGCGAATTGGAACAACTAAGACAACAACGCGACACCGAAAAACAGCGACAATACATTCAAATCGCTCAAGAAGATGCGGCGGAAATCGGCCAAAAAATTTGGCTGAACGAAAGTTCTGGCAAAATCTCAGGACTCACCGCTTGGAACAACGGAGAAAATTTTGCCTCACTCGGCATAGGCCATTTTATCTGGTATCCGCAAGGCGAAGAAAAGCGATTTACGGAAAGCTTTCCCCAATTGCTAGAATTCATGCAAGAACAAGGCGTTATACTCCCTGACTGGCTACAAAACACGCCCGACTGCCCTTGGCAGACACGCCAAGAATTCCTTAACAATCAACGAAGTCACAAAATGGTCAGCTTACGCACGCTGATGAAAAACACTGTTCCACTGCAAGCGCAGTTTATAATCAGACGCCTAGAAATGGCTTTACCACACATTCTGGACACTCTGCCGACAGCAGAACAACGGGCACATGTACGCAAACAATTTTACCGCCTCGCCCAAACACCCGAAGGCATTTATGCACTGATAGACTACGTTCACTTCAAAGGCGAAGGAATAAAACCAACAGAACGCTATAACGGACAAGGCTGGGGCTTATTACAAGTACTAGAACAGATGTCAGGCGAATCGGTAGACTATGCGACAACAGAATTTGTCGATGCGGCCGAATATATCCTCAAGCGTCGCATACAAAACGCCCCACCAGAACGCAACGAAGCCCGTTGGCTACGAGGCTGGCAAAACCGCCTTGACAGTTATCAGTGAGAAGTTTAAGTGATCAGCCCCAACCCCAAAGGGGTTTCCAGTGAATATAATGATAGTACAACGGATACGCGTTCCGAAACGGATTTTTTATCGGCTGAATGACAGGATTGAATGTGGGTTTTGTGCTAATTAATCATTAATGATTAATCATTAATCATTAATCATTAATCATTAATTACCGCTTTTGGGTGAGTGTAACCATAAAGGATTGCCCCTACATTACATGACGGTTTGTAGGGGCAATCCCACGTGCAAAGCCCTACACGATATTAGCGACTAATAAACCTCAACTGCACCTCTCCCAGCTCTATCAAATCTTCGTTTGCCAATGTCACCGTTTCCTCTTTGTTAGCATTGACATAAACACCATTTCTAGCATCCAAATCCATCAAAACAAAACTATCATCGCTCTGCCGACGAATGACGGCATGATAACGAGAGACCGAACTATTGGTGAGGCATAAGTCATTATCACTATGCCGCCCAATTCGTACGGTTGACATGATAAGAACATAGCGACTCTTTTTATCGTCTACAAATTCCAAATAGGCTTTTTTGCTACCCTTTAACATAACCACCAACAATAACAACAATGCTACCGGAATAAGAGAAAGCCACCACCAGCGTTTACTCGGCGAGGTTTCTGGTGAATTCGATATCACCGGCACAACTGAATCACCTCTCTGCGTCGCAGCGGTAAGTGTCACTGCAACTTCTAAACTAAGCGGTTCCGTTTCCGTTTGCCAAGTTAATTGTACTTGTTGATGACCACTCAAGCCGGCACCAACCGCCGCTGCCAAATCAAACATGACACGCCCACCGCTATCAAAAGCACTAAAGGGCGACTGTAAAAAATCCTCTGGCAACGCAAAATCTTGTCCTGCCGGAATAAATAACCCCCCCGTTTCCTCACTCAAACGGCGCAAAGTTTGTAAATGGATACTTTGCGACACTGACATCGCATAACCTAAACCATAAATCACCACCTTAGCCTCATTAGCCGCTTGCACAACGTCGGCATGATAATAAGCCCGATCTTCGGCCTCTCCATCTGATAATAAAAACAAGGCCTTACGTTGCGCAGGCGACTCAGCCAACAAACGGATTGCCGCTAAACTATGCCGATACAATTCAGTTGCTTGTCCTGTTGCACGTAGACTTTCGGCCGCCGCCACCACCTCAGCCAAGGCACTGCCCAAAGGCGCAAGCACTTTAAATTCCGTCGCAAAACGGGCTAAACCCAATTGATGATGATCTCGGCCCTTATCAAGTAATTGTTTGATTTGTTGAATGTTTTTGGTAATAACCCGCTCTCTTTGTGGATTACTGATATCGATTAAAAACAATATCGCGCTTTGCGCCTCCGCAAAAGGATAAGGCGTATTATTTAATACCGGCAAAACGAGGTTGCCTAACTTCGCCTCAACGCGATTGACAGGCATGGCTCGAATCAGGCGATAATCGCATTCAAGTTGATTAGGTTGGGGTTGCCGTGCCGTTAACTGTAACGCATTGGTGCTATAATAATTGGTGGCTGATGCAAGACTGAGAGTGACTAACCATAACGTGATGATTTTCAACAAAATTATCGAAAAAGTCTCCATAGTGATTTTAGCCTTCGCAGTTATTTACAAGTCCCTCTGGAGAGGGATTTAGGGGTATGTTGGGCTGTCACAGGATTACAGCAACTATTATTCTACAATAAAAACCTCGCAGGTTTGCCCAGTCAAGGGCGTATTCGGTATTTTTCGGGTAACGTCATTTTTAAAAGCCAATACAATAACTACAAGGATTGTATTTTATAAGGGATTTATAACGCGAATATCTCGCGATCAAATGAAAAATGAACGGTTTCGACGAGAGGAGAAAGCTTGATAAAGCTTGATAAATCTTGATAAACCTTGAGAAACCTTATATACGTTTTTATAAGTCATTGATTATTCAATTCAACCCTTAATTCGCATTTATAAAAAAGGATTGTTGATGAGAACGTTTTGAAGTGCGACTATAACCACAAAGACAAATTTAACAAATCTTTGGTGGCATTATAATCCTTCATAAGCAAATCCTTTCTAAAATACAATCCTTGTCGTTATTGAAAAGCACCCATTTTTAATTTTTAATTTTTCATTCTTAATTTCCGAGGCTTGCCCGGTTAAAACGTTGTACATTTTTCATTTTTCATTAAAAAAAGTCCAAATCTAAGCAGCGTGCCGTAGACTAAAAGATAAAGCCTTATTCGCCTTATTCGTTTATCGGCCCGTAATTCGTTGTACTCAACTCAAGAGAGAGAAATTGAATTTGGATTAAAACGAGGTACATTTTTCATTTTTCATTCTTAATTTTTCATTCTTAATTAAAATATGTCTACACCAACAAATCACCGCAACGCCCTCCCAACGGGCTATCAATTACAAGAATACCAAATCCAATCCATCCTTGGGCATGGCGGCTTTGGCATAACCTATCTTGCCCACGACACCAAACTTGATGCGCCGGTTGCGATCAAAGAATATTTGCCCAATGAAATCGCCGTGCGCGACAATGATCACACGGTACAGCCCAAATCCTCACAAGATGCCAACGATTTTGCCTGGGGCTTAGATCGATTTCTCCTAGAAGCCCGCACCCTGGCCCAATTTAAACACCCCAATATTGTGCGTGTCTGGCGTTTCTTCGAGGCCCATAATACCGCCTATATTGTCATGGAATATGAACAAGGGCACAGTTTTGTCAAAGTGCTTAGAGAGGGTAAAATTGCAACAGAAGCCGAACTAATGGCCCTGTTACCGCCGCTATTAGACGGTTTAGAAACCGTACATAAAGCCGGGTATTTGCACCGAGATATTAAGCCGGGCAATATCTACCTACGAGACAAGGACCAAAGTCCGGTACTAATAGACTTTGGCGCGGCGCGTTATGACGTGGGCAGTCGGAGTCGCAACGTCACTACCATTGTGACACCCGGCTATTCGCCCTTTGAACAATATCAAGGTAAAGGCAGCCATCAAGGCGCTTGGACTGATATTTATGCTTTAGGGGCGGTACTCTATCGGATCATCGGTGGCACAATGCTGGTTGACGCGACTGAACGCATTAATGCCTTGGTTGATAACAAACCCGATCCGTTAAAACCGGCCGTTAAAGTAGGCCGTGGGCGCTATTCTCAATCGTTATTGGAAGCGATTGACTGGGCCTTAAAACCGAAAAATAAGGACAGGCCTCAAACGGTAGCGCAATGGTCAACAAAACTACTACAATCTAGCGATAACCCAACGTGGTTAGCACAAATTGGCCGGCCCATTAGCAAACTGGCTCATGGATTCGTTTCGCTAATGGCCCTCATTGTAAAAAAACTGATTTTGGCCTCTGTTCTGTTAGCAATTATAGTCGGTGCATTCACACTTTACCAAAACTTTAAAGCCGAAAAATCGGAAAAATCGGAAAAAGCCCAAGAAACTGCACGTATCGCCGAAGAAGCGCTTCTTGCAGCCCAACAACAAGCGGCACCTCAAGCTCCTCTCACTGAAGAAGCCCGGCGACAAGCCGAAACACAACAAGGTAGCGCACTAGCCGCATTAGCAGCGACTGGAATAGCGGCCTATAAAAGAGGCGATTACGCCACGGCTCTGGAACAATTGAAGCCATTGGCACAACTCGGAAATGCTGAAGCCCAAGTCTACTTAGGAGAAATGTACTACTACGGCTACGGCATCGCGCAAAATGATAACCAAGCCGTCTACTGGTATCGCAAAGCCGCCGAACAAGGACATGCCAACGGGCAATACAACTTAGGCTGGATGTACCGAAAAGGCAGAGGCGTCGCGCAAAATGATAGCCAAGCCGTCTACTGGTATCGCAAAGCCGCCGAACAAGGACATACTGATGGACAAACCAACTTAGGGTTTATGTACGAAAATGGCAAAGGCGTCCGGCAAGATGATAGCCAAGCCATCTACTGGTATCGCAAAGCCGCCAAGCAAGGATATGCAGTAGGGCAAAATAACTTAGGAGATATGTACTCAGACGGCAAAGGCGTCGAACAAAACCATGGCAGAGCCATCTTCTGGTACCGCAAAGCTGCTGAACAAGGACTGGCTCAAGCACAATATACTTTAGCGGCCATCTACGCGGCAGCCCAAGGCGTACCAAAGGACTACCAAGAAGCCCTGAAGTGGTGTCGCAAAGCCGCTAACCAACAAGTAGCAGCAGCACAATACCTACTGGGAATCATGTACGAAAAAGGCTTGGGCGTTTCACCAGATGAACTACAAGCGAACCTTTGGTATCGCAAAGCAGCGGCACAAGGCCATACCGAAGCCAAAAACAAAGCTAAGTACGCTCTCACAATAAACGCAACCCCGTCTGACAGCAGAATACGGATAATGAATATCAGCCCAACCTACCAACCCGGCATAGCCCTCAAACCCGGCCGTTATGAAGTTAACGTTACCCGCTCAGGCTACCAATCCAAAACAATGTGGATAGAAATCACCAACTCAGACGTAACGATTGAAGTCACGTTAAACAAATAAACTCAAGAGAACTCCAAAAGGACTCCAAGACTAGTGCAGGAGAGCGGAAATCTTAATACCACCTCCAGCCAACAGCTAAAGCAGTTGTCTGAAAGCTCAAGTACCCTAAAGGGCACTAGCTCAGTCTGTTTGTAGTAGAGTTTGTAGTAGAGTTTATAGTAGTAGAGTTTGTAGTAATAGAGTTTGTAGTAGTCGCTTTAGCGACTGAATATTATGTTTGTAGTAGAGTTTATAGTAGTAGAGTTTGTAGTAGTAGAGTTTGTAGTAGTAGAGTTTGTAGTAGTAGAGTTTATAGTAGTAGAGTTTGTAGTAGTCGCTTTAGCGACTGAATCTTGCTTATTTGCAACTCACTACCATTAAGTTAAGCAACAAAACACCTACAAAATGTATAACAATGAAGCGCGATAGAGGGCCATAACTTAAAATGAAAACATCCAAATCATTTTATGGCCCTCAAATGAGTCCAAAAACCCTTAAAAATATAGGTTAATAACCGGCCCGCGTATCACTACTCGGCCATTAGTTAGTTTAGACGACTAGTGCAAGAAAGCGGAAGTACCACCTCAGCCAACAGCTAAAGCAGTTGTCTAAAAGCTAAAGTAGGCTAAAGCCTACTAACTCTCTTATAGTGCCCTTTAGGGTACTTAAGCTTTTAGACAACGGCTTTAGCCGTTGGCTCAGTGCCCTTTAGGGTACTTAAGCTTTTAGACAACGGCTTTAGCCGTTGGCTAAGTGGTACCGGGACTTCCGCTTTCTTGCACTGCGCGTGAGGCGATAAATCGCCTACTACAAACGGGCCTTTTCCAAACTAAAGTAGTCGCTTTAGCCACTTAATCCATAAGTTTGCTAAGCAACAAAACACCTACAAAATGTATAACAATGAAGCGCCACAGAGGGCCATAACTTAATTTGAAAACCTCCAAATCATTTTATGGCCCCCAAACAAGTCCAAATAACCAGCCAAAAAATAGGTCAATAACCGGCCCGCGTATCACTACTCGGCCATTAGTTAGTTTAGACGACTAGTGCAAGAAAGCGGAAGTACCCTCTCAGCCAACAGCTAAAGCAGTTGTCTAAAAGCTCAAGTACCCTAAAGGGCACTAGCTCAGTCTGTTTGTAGTAGAGTTTATAGTAGTAGAGTTTGTAGTAATAGAGTTTGTAGTAGTCGCTTTAGCGACTGAATATTATGTTTGTAGAGTTTATAGTAGTAGAGTTTATAGTAGTAGAGTTTGTAGTAGAGTTTGTAGTAGTAGAGTTTATAGTAGTAGAGTTTGTAGTAGTAGTCGCTTTAGCCACTTAATCCATAAGTTTGTAGTAGAGTCTCAGGGGGAGTCCAAGATTTATCTTGGACGTCTCAAGGACTCCAATACTTATCTTGGACGAATACTAAAGTTTGTACTCTCTGCCAAACTAAAGTTTGGACTCCTGCCAAACTAAAGTTTGGACTCCCCGCCAAACTAAAGTTTGGACTCCAGCCAAAGCTAAAGTTTTGGACTCCTGATAACTGATAACTGATAACTGATCACTGTTCACTGAAAATGCACACACAAGAAAACCACCGCAACGCGCTCCCAACGGGCTATCAATTACAAGAATACCAAATCCAATCCCTCCTTGGGCATGGCGGCTTTGGTATAACTTATCTTGCCCACGACACCAAACTTGACGCGCAGGTTGCCATCAAAGAATATTTACCCAATGAAATCGCCGTGCGCGAAGGCGATTACACCGTGCAGCCCAAATCGCCACAAGATGCCAACGATTTCGCGTGGGGCTTAGATCG
>Ga0190344_1000366_pt1 | contig 23534 bp, 16 predicted proteins | sample 48721323_MG_FD_161662 | JGI IMG/M metagenome (GOLD analysis project Ga0190344, IMG submission 161662) | Hydrothermal vent microbial mat bacterial communities from Southern Trench, Guaymas Basin, Mexico - 4872-13-2-3_MG | ecosystem: Environmental > Aquatic > Marine > Hydrothermal vents >... | reverse complement strand
CGTTCAATTTCTGCCGTGCTATATTCCCGCCGGGCACACATGGCCCGGGTTTTTTCCAGGGCTTCCTGTTTTGTCAAACGGATCTTTTTTGTCATAACGAAACACTTTTCGGTGGTCTGAAGGCGCGCAGCATTCTCCATTTGCCGTGTATATCCCGTGCCGGTGTGACCTGTTCCCAGCCTTTTTCACTGAAAAGTCCGGCCAGGGGGTCCATCATCCTTTCATGCATTTCCACATAGAGGGCTCCTCCCGGGATGAGCCGGCTGCTTCCAAATTCCTCCAACGCCCTGTAAAAAAGCAGCGGATCATGATCGGGCACAAACAGGGCCCGTCCCGGCTCCGCCCTCACTACATGAGGCGCCAGGCTGCTCATTTCTTTTTCCGGGATATAGGGCGGATTGGAAACCACCACATCGTATTGCCCAACAGCCGGCCAGGAGGAAGGATCGAGAATATCACCTCTAATCCACTCCACTTCCAGTTGCAGTTCCTTCCCGTTTTTCCGCGCACTGGCCAGAGCCATTTCATCCGCATCCAGTCCGGCTATTTTCCAGGCGGGCCGCTGTTTCTTCACAGCCAGGGCAATACACCCGCTTCCGCATCCCATGTCGATCATACGGCGGGGGCGGGAATCATTTTCCTTTACAATCCACTGTACCAGTTCTTCCGTTTCGGACCGGGGGATCAGCACACCGGATTGCACGCCGATCTTCAATCCGCAGAACCAGGTGTGACCCAGGATGTATTGAACAGGAACATGGTTTTTCAACCGTTCCAGGGCATCCAGCATCCAATCCGTTTCACTGCTCTTCAAATTGGCGGAAAGATTCAGGTAGATTTCGGTTTTTTTATAATTTAGCTGCTCCATCAGAAGATGGAACAGGTTCCTGATCTCCCGTTCCGGGTAAAGTTCCCCGAGCTCTTCCCTGAACCGGCTGATCAGTGCTGATATAGTCACTGGCTTGACATTCATCAAGCAAAGTTAATCATTTCGTTCGGGATGGAAGATCACCGGTTATACATGCAACGTTGTCTCGACCTGGCGGCTCAGGGAACCGGGAATGTGGCCCCGAATCCCATGGTAGGATCAGTGGTGGTATGGAATGGGAAGATCATCGGGGAAGGGTTTCACCGCCGCTACGGAGGGCCTCATGCGGAGGCAGAAGCCATCCGGTCGGTACGCAATCCGTCTCTGCTGAAAAACAGCACCCTGTATGTAAACCTCGAACCCTGTGCCCATCACGGAAAAACACCGCCCTGTGCCGATCTGATTGTGGCCCGGCATATCCCGAGGGTAGTGATCGGCACTCCCGATATCCATCCCGTGGTTGCCGGAAAAGGCCTGGAAAAACTCACAAAAGGAGGATGCCGGGTAGAAACGGGTGTTCTGGAAGAGGCCTGCCGGGATCTGAACAAACGGTTTTTTACCTTCCATGAAAGAAAACGCCCGTTTGTGATCCTGAAATGGGCACAATCGGCCGACGGTTTTATCGACACCGAGCGGCACCCCGGGGATCAGACTCCCCCCGTCTGGATCACCGGTGAATTCGAGCGCCGCCTGGTGCATAAATGGAGGGCCGAGGAAGCCGCCATCATGGTAGGAACCCATACCGCCCTCAAAGACAATCCCAGGCTCAATGTACGGCACTGGGACGGCCCGCAGCCGGTGCGGATGGTGCTCGACCGCACAGCCTCCCTGCCCCGCCGCCTGCATCTGTTCGACGGCAGCCAGGACACCTGGGTATTTACTGAAAAGCCCTCCCGGCGGGAAGGCCGGACGGAATGGATACAACTAAGTTTTGACGGAACACTTCTGAATCAGATAATGAATCTCCTGTATCAGAGAAATATTCTGTCGCTTTTCGTCGAAGGTGGAGCCATTTTGCTCCGCTCTTTCCTGCAGAAAGGATGCTGGGATGAAGCGCGCGTATTCACAGGTCACCAGCTGTTTCAAAAAGGAGTCAGAGCTCCCGCGCCTCCCGGAGAATCAGCATCCTCTACCCTCTTTGAAAAAAGCCGCCTTGAATGGTATGTAAACACTTCCCCGGGAGCATAATCATCTTTTCATCCCGGAAAACTTTTTATCGGTCAAATACGTAAAACATATGATAAAATTGTTCCTGATGAAAGGGTTTTTATTTTTATCTTTGAAAATAGCCCTGTTCATTCAGAGTTCCTGATTTTATTGACGAAACCATAATAAAACAGACCCATACCATGAAGCGCACCGCCATAAAAAATCTTATATTGCTTTTCCTGTGCATTTTCAGCCTGAATGTTACTGCTCAAAGTGCCAGGAAATTGTACAAGGCAGGCGAAGAATTTGTAGAAAACGGGAAATATGCCGATGCTGTTGAACAATACACGAATGCTCTCAAGATAGACCCTGAATATACTCAGGCCTATATCGCCCGCGCCAGGGCCCTGATCCAGATGGAGAAATACGAACAGGCGCTGGAAGACTGCACACGGGCCATGGTATTCAGCCCGAAAGACCAGGGAATATACACCATGGCAGGAAAAATACAGTTCATCCTGGGCAAGTACATGGAAAGCATAGACTACCTCAACACGGCTACCAGCCTGAAAAAACGGGACCATGACCCTTACCAGTACAAGACCCGCAGCCTGATGGCCCTTGAAAAATACGAGCGGGCCCTGGAAGTTATTGATACCGCCCTGATCATCGACAGGAACAATTACTACGACAACTACCTGAAGGGCCAGATCCTGGAAAAGCTGCGCGACTACTCCCAGGCGGAAGTGTATTACCGGAAGGCCACCAACAACAAGGACCGGTTTGTTGATCCTTACCTGGCCCTGGCCCGCTTGAAACTGGAACAGAAACTGATGGATGAAGCCATCGAATTCTGCAATACCACCCTCAGCCTGGACGACAGAAATACCGAGGCCCATTACATCAGAAGCCATGTTTATGTGGAAATGCTCGATTTTCCTTCGGCTATCAATGATATTTCAAAAAATATCATAATCGACCCGGAAAATTCCCGCTGGTATATGGTACGCGGAGAATACTACCAGAAATTCAACCAGCACCAGTATGCCATCAACGACTTCAACAAACTGATCCAGTTAGCACCTGACGATCCCGATGCCTACTTCAAGCGAGCCCGTTCATTTGAGGAAATCCTCGATTACGCATCGGCCATTAAAGATTATGAAAAAATAGCCAGCCTTTCGGAATATGACGTAAAGGCACGGCAACTGCTCGATGAAGCCCGCAAACGCCTGTTCGAGCTGAACCGGGAATCCGATCCTCCCCTCATCACCCTCATCGAACCCGTACCCGCCCGAAATAAATGCATACGGATCAGGGGAGATAAAGAAGAAGTGGTAATCAAGGGAGAGATCAAAGAAGCCAGTGAACTGGCCACGTTCCGCATCAACGAAACCGATATCCATACCGAGCGTACCCGCGACGGATACACCTTTCTGGCCAGCATACCGGTGAGCCAGAAAGACAAGATCAGCTTCACCGTAAAGGATGTTTACGATAATCTGCAGGAGGTAACCTATGCTATCGAATGGACGGAAACAAACAACCCGGAAGTTAAACTCATCGCTCCCTATGCTTCCGACAACGGAGAAATCTATCTCAGCAGCGATGATTCCCGCCTGTATGTGGAAGGGCAGATCACCGACGAAAGCCCTATTCGTTCCATCATGGTGGAAGGGCTGAACGCCAGCTACCGGGTCAATGAAATGAACCCCACCTTCTCCGCCACCATCGATATTCTGAACAAGAACAAATTTACCGTGGTGGCGGAAGATGTTTACGGCAACCGGATGGAAAGGGAATTTACCTTCAACCGGGAAGGCGCCATGATCTCGGAAAACAATCCCATGGGAAAAACCTGGGTGATCTTCATCGAGAATTCACAGTACCAGACCTTTGCCAGCCTCGACGGTCCTACCAAGGATGTGAGCCTGATGAAAATGGCCCTGGCAAAATATGATATACACAATATCATTACCAAGAAAGACATGACCAAGGAGGAAATGGAGAAGTTTTTCTCCATCGAGCTGCGTGACCTGGTCAGAAGCAACCATGTGAATTCCCTCCTGATATGGTATGCCGGGCACGGCAAATTCATCAATGAAACCGGGTACTGGATCCCGATCGATGCCCGCCGCGACGATGAATACACATACTTCAACATCAATTTCCTGCGGGCTGCCATGCAGAGCTACCGCCAGCACCTCACCCACCTGCTGGTTGTAACCGATGCCTGCGAGTCGGGGCCCACCTTCTACCAGGCCATGCGTTCCACCCCGGTTCCCAGGAGCTGTGACGATGAAACAGCCACCAAATTCAAATCATCCCAGGTATTCAGTTCCGCAGGGTACGAGCTGGCTGTCGACAATTCTCAGTTCACCCGCACCTTTGCCAATACCCTGGCCAATAACCCCAATGCCTGCCTTCCCATTGAAAACGTGGTGGCGCAGGTTACCGTGGCTGTGGCACAGAATAACCAGCAACGGCCCAAATTTGGAAAAATTGCCGGCCTGGAGGATGAAAACGGAACCTTCTTCTTTATCCTGAAAGAATAATCATTCAAAATCCATCCCCATGATTTTTTCTTATGTCTTCCCGGGCGTAAAAATGATTTGCCGGTTCCGGCAAATCATTTTTTTTGCCGTTGGCTGCCTGCTGTTCCCGGCATTCTTACAGGCCCAGACCTACTATTTCGATAATTACGGCGTTGCCGAAGGACTGAGCTCTTCCAAAGTATATACCGTGATCCAGGACAGGGAAGACTATATATGGCTGGGAACCGAAGCCGGTCTGTCACGCTTCGACGGGGTCAGCTTCCAGAATTTCACCCCGGAAAACGGACTGGCTGAAGGCGGGGTGTATTCCATGATGCAGGATTCCCGGGGACTGATCTGGCTGGGACATCTCGACGGCCGGCTGAGCCGCTACGACGGGGAAAAATTTGAAGTCATCCCCTTTCCATCCGGTGAAATCCGGGGCGATATCACTTCCATCCTGGAAGATGCCTCGGGCAAAATATGGATCACCACCCAGGGAGCGGGAGCCTTCCGCCTGGAGAACCCGGAAGCCGTACCGGATGAAATCAGCTCCCACCATTTCATCGGAGGCGATCTGAGCGACCAGGTCTTCGCCTCCCTGAAAACCCGCAATAACGATATTTACATGCTTACCGACCAGGGCGTGCGGGTGTTCAACCCCGATTCATCCCGGTTCGAAGCTCTGCATATCGAAAATCTGCCCCGGTATTTCATGATTATCACCATTTTCGAAGATTCGGAAGGAAATCTGTGGTTCGGCACATACAACGGGGGACTTTACCACTACAGCAAGAAAACAGGGGATGTTACTATTTATGATTCCGTACGTGACGGGCTGGCCAAAAACTGGGTAAGCTGCATTACCGAAGACAGCCGGGGAAGAATGTGGATCGGAACCTGGGGCGGAGGAATCAGCCTGCTGGAAAACGGAAGCTTCAGGAATTTCGATCAGACCAACGGTTTACAGGACCTGAACATCAAATGCCTGGTGGAAGACCATGAAGGGAATATGCTGATCGGGACATACGACCACGGCCTGTCGGTATTCAAAGGCGACCATTTCGTAACCTTCACCGAAAACGATGGCCTTTCCAATCCCATTGTCTGGGCCATACACCAGGATCGTACCGGCAAATACTGGTTCGGAACCAACGGCGGGATCACCGTCTACGATCCCGAAGCCCCTTCCGGCAGGCAGTTTACATACTATAACCAGGATAACCGGTACATTGAAAATAAAATCCGGTTCTTGCGGGAAGACCGGCACGGGAACATCTGGATAGGCACCGAAGGAGGAGGTCTGATCAGGTACGAACCTTCCGGCAAACGGTTCATCAACGACATATACCTCAATGAACGCCTTTACCGCGACCAGATCATCACCGCACTGGAAATCGACGAGCACAATAATCTCTGGATAGGTACCAACGAAGGCCTGGGGTATTTCGAACCAGCCAACGGCTACGTCGAGCGGGTTACCCAAAGCGGAGGCCTGGCCGGGAACCTGATATCCTCCCTGTATTACGATTCCCGGGGCAACCTGTGGATAGGCTCCCAGGTAACGGGATTAACCCGCTGCGTAAAGGAAGGCGATCAGTATGTGTTCACCATCATGTCCATGCCCCGGAACTTTACGCCGGTTTCCATGACCGAGGATGCCGACGGAAATATCTGGATCGGAACGGAAAAAGGAGTGTATGTATTCAACGGGGATACCATCATCAGGCACCTCACAGAGAACGACGGCCTGCTGGCCAACAATGTGAACCTGGTAGATCACGACCGGGAATGGAACATGTACATCGGTACGAACAAAGGACTGAACAAATACGTTCCCGAAAAAGATAAAATATACACCTATTCCCGGAAAAGCGGTTTTGTTGGTATTGAAACCAAGGAAAACGCCTCATTCTGCGACAGCAACGGCAGGATGTGGTTCGGGACCGTGGCCGGAGTTACCCGGTACGATCCCCACCGCGTGGCCGATACCGAAACGGAGCCCCTGACCCACATCCGGGCCATGCAGATCAATTATCAGCCGGCCTCGCTCATCCCCGGGCAAAAGCTCAGCTACCGGCAGAAAAACATTGTATTCGACTACAACAGCATCTGCCTGAAAAATCCCGATGCCGTCAGGTATAAAGTGATGCTGGAGGGAGCCGATGACGACTGGAGGCCTTCCACCACGCAGACGAGGGCGATCTATCCCGCCCTTTCTCCCGGGAAATACACCTTCAAGGTAATCGCCCGCAACAGTACCGGGAAATGGAACACGGAACCGGTCACCTACAGCTTCATCATCCGCCCGCCATTCTATCAAACATGGTGGTTCATCCTGATATGCGTAGTGGCGGGTATCACGGCCATTCTGTCCTATATCCGGATCAGGGAACAGCAGTTGAAAAGGGAAAACCGCATCCTGGAAGAAAAAGTGGCTGAAAGAACGGCTGAAGTAGTGCAGAAAAGCAAGGAACTGGAAGAAAAGAACAAAAACATTACCGACAGTATCCGGTATGCCAAACGCATCCAGAATGCCATGCTACCCACACAGGAATCGTTTACGGAAACCTTTATCCTGTTCAAGCCCAAGGATATTGTGAGCGGTGATTTCTACTGGCTTGCCCGCACCGAACACAAGCAGTTGATCGCTGCAGTAGATTGCACCGGTCACGGTGTTCCCGGAGCCTTCATGTCCATCATCGGACACAATTCACTGAACAAGATCGTGAAGGAATACCATATGGATGAGCCGGCGGCCATTCTGGAAAAACTGAACCGCGAACTCATCCTTACCCTGCACCAGCAGAACGAGGACGAGGAGGTGAAAGACGGCATGGACATCGCCCTGATCAGCATCGATATCAAAACCCGCGAACTGCAGTTTGCCGGCGCCTACAATCCGCTGTATCATTTCCGCAACGGGGAACTGACCGAGATCAAAGGCGATCGTACCGCCATCGGAAGGACCTCTCTTTCCCGGCCCCATTCCTTTACCAATCACTCGCTGATGCTGGAAAAAGGCGACGTGGTTTATATTTTCTCCGACGGGTACGCCGACCAGTTCGGGGGGCCTCAGGGCAAAAAATTCAAATACAGCGCCCTGAAAAACCTGCTGAGGGAGATCAAAGACAAGCCCATGGAAGAGCAGAAGTTCATCCTCGATGAAACCCTGGAAAAATGGAGAGGCAACCTGGAACAGGTAGATGATGTGCTGATTATCGGCAGCCGCATCAACTAACCGGCTATACCAGGGCAAATCCGATTGCCGATGAATCCCATCCGTCGGACGAACGGATGGCTTCCATCAGGTTTTCCGGACGGTCGGTTACCGTCCACATCCGCCTGTGCTCGGGCCGCAGAAAATGTTCTTCCACCATTTTTTCAAAAAAGGACAGCAGGGGATCATAGAATCCATCGGTATTGACCAAAACAATGGGGCAGGTTAACATCCCCAGGCGTTTGAGGGTAATGCTTTCCATCAGTTCTTCCAGCGTGCCTGTTCCCCCCGGCAGAGCTATCACAGCATCGGTCGCTTCCAGAAAAGCTCTTTTCCGCTCATGCATGGTTTCCACCACCACCAGTTCGTTCAGCCCCAGGTGAGCCCATTCGGCATCGATCATAAAACGCGGGATGACCCCGCGAATGTATCCTCCTTCCCTGATCATCCGGTCGGCCAGGCTGCCCATCAAACCCAGGGACCCCCCTCCGTAGATCACCTTCACCCCGTTTGCAGCCAGCACACGGGCTGTTTCCTCGGCAGCCTGCAGATACCGGGAAGGCACCCTGCGGCTTGAGGCGGCAAAAACGGTAACCTGTTCTATCATATCTGTATGCAATGACCCACAATCAGAGCAGGGGTTCCAATTTCATAACCAGCTTTGCCTTCGGAACGGCCCCCACCTGTTTATCGGCTACCTTTCCGTCCTTGAAGTACAGAATGGTGGGAATGTTCCGGATGCCGAAACGGGAGGCAATTTCCGGGCTGGAATCCACATCCACCTTTCCTACCAACACTTCCCCTTCATACTCTTCGCCAATTTCTTCCACCAGAGGACCCACCAGCCGGCATGGGCCGCACCATTCGGCCCAGAAATCAACCATCACTGGTTTATCTGATTTGAGTACCAGTTCGTCAAAGTTTGAATCTGTTAATTCAACCGCCATAATATTCAATTTAGGGTTATTACTCTTTTTTCAAACGCGCACAAAGATAATCAATTCACCAGATATTCTATCTCGGGATGCTGATCCAGAAATTTCAGCAATTCGTCGGTAATCATGATATTCCTGTTCCTTGAGAACATCTCGACAAGCATTTTTTCGGCCGGATCGTACACGCAGAACCTCAGCTGCGTTTTGCCTTTCTTCCGCCCGAGCACCGCACGGATCTCTTCCAGCAGTTCCGCATTAAGGCAGTCCAGTGGAATGCGCAGGGTGAACCGCTCGATATATTCCTCCCGCACCTTTGTCAGCAGGTCAATATGCCTGATACGGAACTCCAGTTCGTTTTCCCGGTAAGGATTGGGCTGCACCTTCCCTTTTACCATCAGGAAATAATCTTCCACGAAATACTTACTGTTATCCACATAGTCGTGGTTGAACATGCGAAAGCGATACGTATTGGTATAATCCTGCAGGGTAAACTGCCCCCAGGGTTTCCCGTTGCGAGTGGTACCTTTCTTCACAGCGGTCACCACACCCGCCACACTAACCTCTTTCCCCTTCAGGGCTTCCAGGTCAGACAGTTCGGCCAGTGTGCAGTTACAAAAATGCCTGATCTCGAGCCGGTAATCATCCAGGGGATGAGCCGTCAGATAAATCCCGATGAGTTCCCTTTCCCGGCTCAGCTTCTCCAGCTTCGACCAGTCTTCTCCGGCGGGCAGCTCGGGCCGTACCGTTTCGGGAGCGCTGGCAGCCCCAAACAGGGAAGGCTGGGAGGCCAGGGTATCGTTCTGAAAAATACTTCCATACCTCAGCAGGCTTTCAATGAAATTGCTCCCCCGGCCGTCGTCGGCAAAATACTGACCCCGGCTGATGCCCTTGAAACAGTCGAATGCTCCCGAAGCGGCAAGCACTTCCAAATTCTTCCGGTTCACCACCGTCAGTTTCACCCTTTCCACAAAATCGAAAATATCCCTGTAAGGGCCGTTGGCTTCCCTCTCCTCAATAATAGCCCGGGCAGCTCCTTCACCCATTCCCTTGATAGCACCCAGCCCGAAACGGATATTCCCTTCCTTGTTCACAATGAAGCGAATATGGCTTTCATTCACATCCGGGCCCAGCACCTGGATACCCATGCGCCGGGTTTCATCCATAAAAATGGTGATCTTCTTGATATCGCTCACATTCCGACTGAGTACCGCCGCCATGAATTCGGCCGGGTAATGGGCTTTGAGGTAGGCGGTGCGGTACGACACCATGGCGTAGCAGGTGGAATGCGATTTGTTGAAGGCATACTGGGCAAAAGCTTCCCAGTCCCTCCAAATCTTTTCCACCGTTTCCTGCTCATAATGGTTGTTCAGGCATCCCCGGATGAATTTTTCCTTCATCCGGTCCATTACATCCTTCTTCTTCTTCCCCATGGCCTTCCTGAGCTCATCGGCCTCACCTCCCGTGAAACCGGCCAAAACCCGTGAAAGTTGCATCACCTGTTCCTGGTAAACCGTAATACCGTAGGTGGCCTGCAGGTACTTTTCCATTACCGGAAGCTCGTAATGGATCTTCTCCACCCCGTGTTTCCGGTTGATGAAGCTGGGGATATATTCCATGGGGCCCGGGCGGTACAGGGCATTCATGGCAATGAGGTCTTCAAACCGGTTGGGTTTGAGATCGCGCAGGTTCTTTTTCATTCCCTCGCTTTCAAACTGAAACAGCCCGGTGGTTTCTCCCCGGCTGTACAGTTCGAACGTTTTTTCGTCATCCAGCGGAATCTCTTCAATCACAAGGTTCTTGCCGGTGCTCAGCTGGATGTTGTCCAGTGTATCCTTGATAATGGAAAGGGTTTTCAAACCCAGGAAATCCATTTTCAGCATGCCTACGCTTTCCACATAATCGCCGTCGTACTGGGTCACCAGCAGGTTGGAATCTTTCGAGATACACAGGGGAATGTGTTCAATCAGGTCGTCGCGGCCGATGATCACCCCGCAGGCATGCAGGCCGGTATGCCGTACCGAACCTTCGAGGGTTTCGGCATATTTCAGTGTCTGGCTTACCAGTTCGTTTTCCGAGTTCCGGGCTTCCGCCAGTTCCTTCACTTCCCGGTATGCTTCCTTCAGCGATACGCCCTGCCGGTCGGGGACCAGCTTGGCCAGGCGGTCGGCATCCGCCAGGGGAAGCTTCTGAACACGCGCCACATCGCGGATGGCCATTTTCGCAGCCATGGTGCCGAAAGTAATGATGTGTGCCACCCGGTTCCGGCCGTATTTTTCCACCACCCACTGCAACACCTGGTCGCGGCCGTCTTCATCGAAATCTATGTCGATATCGGGCATGGAAATCCGGTCGGGATTCAGAAAACGTTCGAACAGGAGGTCGTATTTCAGGGGATCGATATCGGTAATGCGGGTACAGTAAGCTACCACCGAACCGGCGGCAGAGCCTCTTCCCGGGCCTACCGACACTCCCATTTCCCGTGCCGCGCGTAAAAAGTCCTGCACAATGAGGAAATACCCGGGGAACCCCATCCGCTTGATCACCCCCAGTTCGAAATCAATGCGTTCCCTGATCTCATCGGTAATCTCTCCGTAACGTTCACGGGCTCCCTCATAGGTCAGGTGCCTGAGGTATTCGTCTTCATCATCAAAACCTTCGGGCAGCGGGAAAGCCGGCAGGATCGGGTCCCGGTTCAGGTCGTACTCCTCCACCTTGTCGGCTACTTCCATGGTATTCTGCAGCGCCTCCTCTACATCGGCAAACAGCTGGTACATCTCTTCCCGGGTCTTGAAATATTCCTGTTTGGTATACCGCAGCCGGCCGGGATCATCCAGTTCCGTCCCGGTATTCAGGCAGATCAGCCGGTCATGGGCCTCTGCATCCTCGGCCTCCAGAAAATGCACGTCGTTTGTGGCAATGAGCTTGATGCCGTGTTTCCGGCCCAGTTCCATCAACTTCTTGTTCACCATCTGCTGACGGTCGTACGTTTCCCTGTCTACCTCAGGATCCCCCGTGGGATGACGCATCAGTTCCAGATAATAATCTTCCCCGAAAACCCGCCTGTACCACAGCACCGTCTCTTCCGCCAGCGCCTCGTCTCCGTCCATAATAGCCTGGGGAACCTCCCCTCCCAGGCAGGCCGAGGCCACAATAATCCCTTCACGGTATTTCTCGAGTATCTCCCGGTCGATCCGGGGTTTGTAGTAATGCCCCTCTATCCAGCTCAGGGAGACCAGCCTTACCAGATTGTGATACCCGGTTTTGTTTTTAGCCAGCAGCAACAGGTGCGCCCCGGCCCGGTCTTCCCTGTCGTCCTTGTCGAACCGGCTTTTCCTGGCCATATACGCCTCACAACCTATAATGGGCTTGATCTTTGCCTTCCGGGCCTCATTGAAAAATTCCTTTACCCCGAACATATTGCCATGGTCGGTAATGGCCACGGCAGTCATCCCGTCGGCCCGGGCTTTGGCCATCAGCTTCGATATCTTGGTGGCCCCGTCAAGAATGGAATACTGTGTATGAACGTGCAGATGGGTAAAGGGTTTCATGTTTTCATGCCGCTGATTTTCAATCAACTGTATTTTGAGTGGTTTTGCATTCAAAATTACGGAAAAGGATTTACCCTACCGACCGGTGTTCAAAAGTATTGAATAAAAATTTCCTTCCTGCGGAAAAGCTTCACAGCCAGAACAATGAAAATGCCGGGAAAATTCTGAAAAAATATTCCGCAAGCTAAAATAAATTGTATCTTTGCACGCACTTTACAAAATATATGATCAAATAAACCATCAAGCGACAGTATGCCAACAAGAATCAGATTGGCCAGACATGGCCGGAAAAGAAAACCGCATTTTCATATTGTGGTTGCAGACAGCAGGGCGCCACGGGATGGCAGATACATTGAAAAAATCGGGATTTATAATCCCAATACAAATCCTGCTACGATTGAACTGGATTTTGATCGTGCACTGGATTGGCTTCAGAAGGGAGCACAGCCTTCTGATACGTGTCGCGCCATCCTCTCTTACAAAGGCGTCCTTTACAAGAACCATCTTCTCAACGGCGTGAAAAAAGGAGCCTTTTCAGAGGAAGAAGCAGAAAAAAGGTTCCAGGCCTGGCTCAGCGAAAAGGAAAGCAAGATCGAGGCCAAAAAAGACCGCCTGAAAAAAGCCCGTGAAGACGAACAGAAGAAACGCCTGGAAGCCGAAGCCAAAGTAAACGAAGCCCGCGCAGCCGAACTGGCCAAAAAACAGTCGGAACTGGCTGCCGAAGAAGCGGAAGCCGCAGGAGCAGATGCCGGTGAGCAGGCCGAAAGCCGGACAGGCGAGGAAACACAGGCCGAAGCGAAGGAAGAAGTCGCCACAAAGGAAGAAAAACCGGAAGTCAAAGAGGAAAAGCCGGAAGCAAAGGAAGAAACCGGAGTGAAGGAAGAACCTGAAGCAAAAAAGGCAGAGTCTCAGGAAGCAAAAGGCGAAGCAGAGGAAAAAGCTGAAACCGCATCCGGAGAAAAGGAAGCGGAACCGGGCGAAGAGGCCGGAGAAAAAAACAGCACGGAAGAAGAAAAAAAATAAGCTTCCTTCCCGTCATTTCTGATGGACAAAAAATACTGTTTTTTACTGGGAGAGATCCGGAAGGTTCACGGATACCGGGGTGAACTGGTATTGCGGGTAAACGAACCTTCCGGGATATCATGCATGGAACCGGGGGAACCGGTCTTCCTGGATATTGAGGGAGGACTGGTTCCTTTTTTTCTCACTTCCGTGGAAGAACGCGATCCGCGTACCGTGGTGATCTCCCTCGACGATATTGATTCCGAAGAAAAAGCCCGCCGCCTGACAGGGATCCCTGTATACCTGCCCGGAACCCGGCCCGGTGTGAACGGAATGAACGAAACAGACCTTTCTTCCCTGGTTGGATACGAAGTGTTTACCCCGCAGGAACAGTCGCTGGGACTGGTGAAAGAGGCGGAAGAACTGCCCATGCACTGGGTGCTCAGGCTAAGGAGCCCGGAAGGGGAAAGACTGATCCCCCTGCATGAAGACCTGATTGTGGAAATCGATCCCGGAAAAAAAAGAATAGTGATGGATCTGCCCAACGGGCTGACTGAAATTTAATAGCGGTTACCCGTTGCTTCCTCAGAAGCGGGCATGTTCAAACCAGGATATCCTTTCCCTCCACTCCTGTGGAATGGAAAAAGTAGCTCCTTTTTTCCTGTCGTATCCCACCAGCACCGACTCACTGTACGATTTGACCTTCGTATGGGTATTGACAATTTTCTGGGACATACCGATGCTTTTGTTCCCAATGCGGGTAATTCGCGTATGCACCTCGATTTGCTCGTCCAGCCCGATGGGCTCCTCGTAATTGACATGAATACTGGCCAGCACCAGGGCCTGTTCATTCCAGCTGATCAGCCGGCCGAATACATCCCTGAAATACTGCAACCGGGCATAATCGTAATAATACTGATGCACGGCATTGTTCACATGGCCCATGATGTCGATGTCGTTAAACCGGATCTGCACGGGCGTTAGATGCGAATAGGTCTCCACTTCTTCCATAAGGGATAATAAAGGATGGTTTTTCCACTGCAATGTTGCTGAATCCCCGGCATATTTGCAAAGAAAAACACAAAATTTAATCGAACCGGCAGGTCGGTATAATGGTATCTTTCTTATTTTCATTATTTTACAATTCGATCAATTTTTTATACTCCGGCGTGCAGCGACCTGCGCCGGCCGGCGTCTTTTAAATAAAACCAATAATCACTTCATTATGAAAACAAAGTCTTTATCCTTACTCCCTGTCATTCTAATGCTGATTGCATGCATACAGCCTTCCGTGGCGCAGGACATGAAAAAGGAAACCCGCCGGGTGGATAATTTCAACCGGCTCAGTCTGGCTATTGCAGGCGACGTGCACCTGAAGCAGGGATCGACTTCCCTGGTGATCGAAGCGGAGGAAGACATCCTTCCCCTGATCGACACGGAAGTGAAAGACGGCCTTCTTACCATTAAATTCAACAAACGCATTGTGCCCCGGCACGATAAAATTACGATTCACGCCTCCATGCCCGAGGTCAGGGGACTGAGCGTTGCAGGATCGGGGAATATCCTGGCCGAGGGGTCTGTTGAGAGCGACGAGCTGAAACTATCCATTGCCGGCAGCGGCGATATTTCGCTGAAAAAACTCAGTGTAGCCGATCTGAAAGCATCCATTGCCGGTTCCGGGGATATCTTTCTGGGCGGTACCGGCCGTCAGGGAAACCTGAAAGCCTCCATCAGCGGATCGGGTGATATGAAAATCCCGCTGGAATTTGAAAACGCAACGATTGCCATCAGCGGATCGGGCGATTGCTCGGTGCATGTGACCGGATCGCTCGATACGTCCATTGCCGGCAGCGGGTCGGTTACCTACGAAGGCAACCCCGTGGTCAATGCCCGTGTTTCAGGATCGGGTTCAGTAAAGCAAAAATAAACGGGAGTAACCCTCATAAAACCGGATGGATCACCTCCTGCTTCATCCGGTTTTTTGTTTTCCTTTAGTGGCCTTCCCACCCGTTCATATCCATTCTTCCAGGGTAAAGGTACGGGCGGGCCGTATTCCCTTCGGCCCTTTTTCCACCAGGCAGCATTCGTGATACAGATCGTGCTGAAAGAACAGCACGTAGCCGTTTTCCGCCGCCTCGTTCAAAAAAGCTTCCTTTTCCTCCAGCATCTTCATGGGATACACATCGTAACTCATGTTGTATTTCAGGGGGATATGCGCCACCGAAGGGATGAGATCGGCCATGAAAACCAGGGTGCGGTTGCGGTAACGGATAAAAGGAATGAGCTGTCCTTCCGTATGCCCGTGATACATCCTAAGCCGGAAACCCGGCGCCAGTTCGTATTCATTGTCCTCAACGAACCGCAATTGTCCGCTTTCCATCATGGGCAACAGGTTTTCTTCGGGGTAGGCATCGGCCTCGCGCACGTTGGGTGTCATGGCCCATTCCCACTGCCTGCGGCTTACCAGGCAGGTTGCCCGGGGAAAGGTCATCTCATACCCCGAGCCATCAGCCTTCCGCTTCACCCCGCCCCCGCAATGGTCGGAATGCAGGTGGGTAAGCACCATATCGGTTACCTGTTCCGGCGTATACCCGGCTTTAGCCAGAGCCCCCTCCAGTCCGTCCCCTCCGTTCAGGTGCACATGCGAAAAAAACTTCTCATCCTGTTTGTCGCCGTACCCGTTATCGACCAGGATCACCCGGTTACCGGTTACGGCCAGAATGGAACGCAGTGCCCAATTGCACAGGTTGTTTTCATCGGCAGGGTATTTCCGTTGCCAGAGCAGTTTGGGCACCACTCCGAACATGGCGCCGCCGTCGACTTTGAAATTGGATATGTGGATGGGGAAAAGTTCCATTTGGAATTTATTTATGATCCGACCTTTCAAAGATAAAATTTTGTAAGGAGATACGAACCGGGCAGATACCATCCTTCCTGCCCCACTTCAAAACATTTCAGGCGGGCATTCGCTTCACCCCGACTGTATCAATCTTTGCTTTCTCCGGGCTTCTCAGTGTTCCCTGCCTCCGCTTTGCAACGGCTGAGGGCATGGCTGCAGTTTTCTCTTGCCACCTGCGAATTTGAGGATGTAGATAACTACGTAGTATACTACGTAGTTATCTACGTAGTTTTCTACGTAGTTGTTCTTTATATATACTCTGTTATCAAAGCGTTTTGCTTCTAATAATTATTAAATGTTTAAATATTTTCGTGATCTACTTTGAATTATCGGGAAAATAATCCAATTTTGAAGGGTTCCTTAAAGCATTTCTTCGGCGGAAAAGATAAGGAACCTGTGTTTTTCATGAAAAGAAACAAACCATGAGCCGGGTACATTTTATTGCGATCGGGGGCGCCGTGATGCACAACCTGGCCATTGTGCTGAAAAAGAAAGGATACGATGTTACCGGTTCAGACGACGATATCTTCGATCCGGCCCGTAGCCTTTTGCAGCAGCATGAACTGCTTCCCCCGGAAATGGGCTGGTTCCCCGAAAAGATCATCACCGGGCTGGAGGCAGTGATCCTGGGAATGCATGCCCGGCCCGATAACCCCGAGCTTCGACGGGCAAGGGAGTTGGGCGTTCCCGTGTATTCCTTCCCGGAATTTATGTTCGGGCAAACCCGGCACAAACACCGGGTGGTGATCGGGGGCAGCCACGGGAAAACTACCGTTACCTCCCTTGTGATGCACGTGCTGAAGATGGCCGGTATCCGTTTCGATTACCTGGTGGGGGCGCGGTTGCCTGGATTCAGCACCATGGTGGGTCTGGATGAAAAAGCAAAACTGGCTGTTTTTGAGGGCGACGAGTACCTCAGTTCGGCCCTCGACCCCCGTCCGAAATTCCACTGGTACCGGCCTCACACCGCCCTGCTCACCGGGATATCATGGGATCACATGAATGTATTCCCCACCCGGGAAGAATACCTCGGAGCCTTCCGCGCCTTCATCCGGCTGATAGAACCCGGAGGAAGCCTGATTTATTTTGCCGGTGATCCGGCGCTGGAGGAAATAACAGGGGAAGCCCCTGAGAACATCACCCTCATTCCCTACCGGGAACATCCGCATACCGCAGAAAACGGCCATCCCTGCCTGATACATAACAATCAAAAAGTACCCGTGAACCTTTTCGGCCGGCATAACATGGAAAATATGGCCGGGGCACTCCGGGTATGCCGGGAGCTGGGAATCAGCGACGAGGAATTCTACCGGGCGGCCGGCACGTTCACGGGTGCAGCCCGCCGGCTGGAAAAGCTGGCCGAAAACCGGCATACAGCCGTATACTACGATTTTGCACATGCTCCTTCGAAAGTAAGGGCCACCGTTCAGGCCATGGCAACAAGGTACCCACACCGCCTGCTCTTTGCCTGCCTGGAACTGCATACCTTCAGCAGCCTGAACCCTGCATTCCTTCCCCATTACCGGGGGACCCTCGACATGGCTCACCGGGCAGCGGTATATTACAATCCTGAAACGGTTGCCCTGAAAAAACTTCCGGCCCTGATGCCCGGCCAGGTTCGCAAGGCTTTCGGAAAGCCCGGACTGGAGGTGTTCACCGATGCTGATTCCCTGTGGAACAGGCTACAGGAAGAAAACTGGGCCGGCCGGAACCTGCTGATGATGAGTTCGGGAAATTTCGGCGGAAAGGATGTGAAAAAGCTGGCCAGGAATATTACACGGGATAAGCAGGAGGCTGGGCATGATATGGATTTATTGTGAAGTACTTGCGGAAACTACATGCATCAAAACGGCAGAAAAATATATTTTTAATAACAGATTTTGTCATGTGTATGCCTGCATGTGTTAATTTGCAAACTTCCCCACATGTTATTTCATAACCAAACTAAATTAATTCACAACATGAAATTGAAAAGCTTTACTCTGCTGCTGGCCGTCATAATGACAGCGGCGGTTACGGCACAACAAACTCCGGCAACCAGGGCCAATTACGAGCTGGCCGCCCGTTTTTCGCCCAAAAAACTCGAAAAAATGGTATTCACAACCCGGGTGGATCCCCACTGGCTGAAGCTGGGCGAACGATTCTGGTATGAATACGAAACCAGCGAAGGCAAAATGTTTTATCTGGCAGATCCGGAAAAACATTCGCGCAAACCTCTGTTCGATCCGGTAAAAATGGCCGCCGACCTTACCCGGCTGAGCCAGGACCCTTACGATGCCAAACATCTTCCCATCAAAAAGATCCGCTTCAACGAAGAAGAAACCGCTTTTATTTTCGGCATTGAAAGCTCCCAGGATGAAGAGCCGGAAGAAGGGGAAGAAGCAAAGGGCAAACCCAAAAAGAAAATGCTGTATTTTGAATATACCCTGGCAACCGCCGATCTGCGTATGCTGGAAGATTATGAGAAGCCGAAAGACAAACCCCGCTGGGCCAACATTTCCCCCGACGGGGAAAAGATCGTCTTCGCACGCCATTACAACCTGTTCTGGATGGACCGGGAGAATTACGAAAAGGCCCTGGAGGATGAAAAAGATTCGACCATTGTGGAACACGCCCTCACCACCGACGGGGAGGAATACTACGAATACGGTTCCGGTGGACGCGGAGAAACCAACGTAGACAAGGAAAAGAACAAAGACAAGCGGAAACCCGTATACGGCATCTGGTCGCATGATTCGGAAAAATTCGCCCTGATCCGCACCGACGAACGGGAAGTGAAGGAGCTATGGGTAATCAATTCCGTGGCCGAACCCAGACCCACCCTGGAAACCTACAAGTACCACATGCCCGGCGAGAAAGAAGCCCCCCGCGACGAGCTTCTGATCTTTGAAATCGCTTCCGGCAACCGGGTAGAGGTAAAGGCCGGCCGCTTCGAAGACCAGAGCCTGTCGCTGCTGCAGGCCCCGCGAAAAGAAAAGACCAGGGATGACGAATACATCCCTTCGCTGTGGCTCTCGGAAACTTCCGATAAGCTGTACTTCACCCGCACCAGCCGCGACCTGAAACGGATCGACATCTGCGTGGCCGATGCTTCCACCGGCGAGGTAATCCCCCTCATCGAGGAAAGGATGAACACCTACATCGAGCTCCGGAACCTGGGACTGGTAAATAACGGAAAAGAACTGATCCACTGGTCGGAACGCGACGGATGGGGCCATTTCTACCTGTACGACGGGGAGGGGAACCTGAAAAACCAGATCACCTCGGGGCCCTGGCACTGCGAAGATATTGTTGGGATTGACGAGAAAGCCCGGGTACTGTATTTCACCGCCAACGGGCGCGAGGAAGGCGAAGACCCCTACTACCTGCACCTGTACCGGGTGAATTTCGACGGAAGCGGTCTGAAGCTGCTCAACCCGGGAAATTTCGACCATGCCGTCCGTATGTCCGATTCACGCCGGTTTTTCGTGGATAATTTTTCGCGTGTGAACACCGTGCCCCGTTCGGTACTGTACGACAACCAGGGCAGGCAGGTGCTCGACCTGGGAACGGCCGATCTTTCGCTGCTGTTTGCAGCCGGGTACCGCTTCCCCGAACCATTCAAGGTAAAAGCCGACGACGGCATCACCGACCTGTACGGAGTGATGTACAAACCCTTCGATTTTGATTCCACCCGGAGCTACCCCCTCATTGAGTATGTGTACCCGGGGCCTCAGACCGAAGCCGTAAACAAATCGTTCTCAGCCCGCATGGACCGGCTTGACCGGCTGGCCCAGCTGGGATTTATTGTGATCACTGTGGGAAACCGGGGAGGCCATCCCGGCCGTTCGAAATGGTATCACAATTACGGGTACGGCAACCTGCGCGATTACGGCCTGGCCGACAAAAAAGCCGCCGCCGAGCAGCTGGCATGGAAGCATCCCTTCATCGACATCAACCGGGTAGGCATCTTCGGCCATTCGGGCGGAGGATTTATGTCTACCGCCGCCATGCTGGTATATCCCGATTTCTTCAAGGTGGCTGTTTCCTCTTCGGGCAATCATGAAAACAACATTTACAACCGCTGGTGGAGTGAAAAGCACCACGGTGTACAGGAAGTGCAAGATACCAGCGGGAATGTGCGTTTCGAGTACGATATTGAAAAGAATTCAGAACTGGCCAAAAACCTGAAGGGGCACCTGCTGATCACCACCGGCGACATTGACAACAACGTGCATCCTGCCGGCACCATCCGCCTGGCCAATGCCCTGATAAAGGCCAACAAACGTTTCGATTTCTTCCTGTTCCCGGGGCAGCGGCACGGTTACGGCGATATGGACGAATATTTCTTCTGGCTCAGGGGGGAATATTTCTGCCGTCATTTGCTGGGCGATACGCGCGCGGAAGTGGATATCACGGAAATGAATCTGGAAAAGGAACAGAACGGCAAATAGCCCGTCAGCACATCCGGGGAAGAGGCTGCCTCAAAAGCATATTTGAGGCGGCTTCTTTTTTATTATGAAGTTATTTATTTCTACTTCAGGAAAATAAGTAAGCGGCAGAAATGCCGCTTTTTTTTTGCCCGCCCTCAGCCGGTCAGGAAAACCCGGCCGGAAGAAATATCTCCTGTCACAGGTTTCTGCAATAAAACGAAAATAATCGCTTCCGAGAGGGTAATCTTTTTGCGTTTTATGGAACAATATGTGAAGAACCCACACTCAACCACCATGAAAGCAGAAGCACCCGATTACCGCCTGGTACCTCTCAGCAGCGGCACTTTCCGGATTGATGTTCTGAAAGGCCGCTTCACACGGGAAGATGCGCGCAGGCTTCCCGGCTGTTATTTCAGTCCGGAACAGGGATCCTGGTTCATTTCCTCCGGGAAGAAACAGGTTTCTCACCCGCCGGAAAAAGAAGAAATCCACCCGCCTGCCAGTCCAAGGCGTACCCGTGACCTGGAGATCAGGCTCGACAAGTACGCCGGGGAGATCAGAGTCAGGTTTCACCCCCGTCACGAATGGTCCGCTTTAATGCAAGGGACAGACGGAGCCCGTTGGGATCCTGCAAGAAACGAATGGAAAATAAAGGGAGGAAAGGAGGCAATAAAGCGCATGGCCCGGTTATTCCGGGATGAGTCCTGCGAGCTGAAGCTGATAATCACCGGGGGAGGAACGAAGGACAACAGAAAAAGGCAGGGAGTAAACAGCCAGGATCACTGTCCCCGGTCTTTTCTCCGGAACATGAAAGAGCGCGGATACAGCCGGCGGTCGGTTATGATTTACCGGAGTCATATCAACCGTTTCCTGCATGTTATCGGAGCGGAAAATGCCAGACAAATTTCCATTGCCAGGCTTTGTGACTACATCATTGACCAGGTGGCCGACCACGAATATTCGCCGGCCACCCATAACCAGCTGATCAATGCCCTGCAACTGTTCTATGCCCTGGAATACAACCGGCATATTGACGGGAGGCTGCTGCCCCGTCCGCAGCTTTCATTCCATGCCTGTAGGAAACTGTCGTCCAACGAAGTCATCCGCATTCTCGAAGCCACGCCCGACTTAAAGAAACGCACCCTGTTCACTCTGATATACGGCACGGGCATGCGGGTATCAGAAGCGGCCGGGCTGCTGTTGAGCGATCTGGACGAGCAACGGGAATCGGTCAGCGTGCGTGATATGGAAGGGCAGATTGTCAGAAAAGTCATGTTATCGCCGGGGGTGCTGGAGCAGATCAGGGTTTACCGGGAGACAGAAAGACCCGATTATTATTTGTTTCCAGGGCGCAACGGGAATCATTATTCGGTACGGAGCATTCAGATGGCCTTCAAGCAGTCGCTCAGGAATGCAGGCATCGACCGGGACGTACCGGTTCAGGTATTGCGGCACAGTTTTGCGGCCCATTTGCTCAACAGGGGTGCCGGTTTGAGGAAGGTGCAGAACCTGCTGGGTCATCGCAGCAGCCGCACCACCGAGGCTTATGCACGGCAGGATGAAGAATTCCCGGACAGGACCCGCCTTTTGCCCGATGTGTTAAGGCGGGTGGATTAGCAGGCAATTCTCCGGGGATGAAACAGAAAAAACATATCCGGATTGAACGGGGCGATCATTATGGAGATTCCCGGTTACTTGTACATTTTGAATATGACCGGGAATTGATCGGCCTCATCAAACAGGTAAGAGGGGCCCGGTGGAGCAACAGCCTGCATTGCTGGCATATTTCCGACAGGCTGGACGTGCTTGGCGAGTTGCTGGAACAATTCAGGGGGAAGGCGGTGATCGATCAATCGGCCCTGCATCAGCGTTATTCATTACGGCGGTTTACAACGGGGGCTGAAAAAAGAACGGGAAAAGCCGGTGGCAGTCCTGGTTTAAATACCTCACAGAAAGAGGCGCTTGGGGCTTTGAAGAAGTACATGGAGCACAAGCGATATGCCCGCTCAACCGTGGAGAATTATCTCAGTTCGCTGGGCACTTTCTTTGAATATGCAGGTGGAAAGGACACAAATGAGATCAGGGAAAAAGACATCATCGATTTTGTTCACGGGCACATACTCAAGAAAGGACTGAGCCGTTCATACCAGAACATTTTAATCAGCGCCCTCAAACTATTGTACGGGGAAATATTCCGCACATCCCTGACACTGGATCAACTGCATCGTCCGCGAAAAGAGAAGTCCCTGCCCAATGTACTGAGCAAGGAAGAGGTAAGGAAGATTCTGGAAGCGCCCGGGAACCTGAAGCACCGGGTTTTGCTGACCCTTTTATACGGTTGCGGATTACGGAAGAGCGAAGTGCTTAATTTACTGCAGGCCGATATACAGAAGGACAGAGGAGTACTGGTTGTACGGCAATCGAAGGGAAAGAAGGACCGGGTGGTTCCTTTACCGGAAAAATTTCTGAACCTACTGGATGAATATTACCGGGCATACCGGCCAGGTCATTATGTATTTGAGGGGCAGAAGGCCGGCACTTCATACAGTTCTGCGAGTCTTGAGAAAGTTTTAAAGCGTGCCTGCCGGAAAGCCGGTATCAAGAAACCGGTAACCCTGCATTGGTTGCGGCACAGTTATGCCACACATTTGCTGGAAAGCGGGGTAGACTTGCGGTATATTCAGGAGTTACTGGGGCATCAGAGTTCCAGGACCACGGAGATATACACGCACGTAAGTTTCAGCAGTTTGAAAAATATACGCAGCCCGTTGGATGATTTATAGAAAACACGTAATTTAATGCAGACAAAAGGACAAAAAAGTATGACTAAATACCCTGAACGGGGTTTTATGATTACTTTTTGTCTGCCTATAAACAAGTTGAACTAAACCGCCTTTGAGGCGGCAGCTTATTTTTCAACGAAAAATCCTATATTACGGTATTAACCATTAAGTTATACCTTATGAA
>Ga0190344_1000363_pt1 | contig 23577 bp, 15 predicted proteins | sample 48721323_MG_FD_161662 | JGI IMG/M metagenome (GOLD analysis project Ga0190344, IMG submission 161662) | Hydrothermal vent microbial mat bacterial communities from Southern Trench, Guaymas Basin, Mexico - 4872-13-2-3_MG | ecosystem: Environmental > Aquatic > Marine > Hydrothermal vents >... | reverse complement strand
TCAAAGGGTTGTTTATAATTGCTTTCTAAATCAAACAAAAAGGTTTTTCTACGCTCAGCATTCCAAGACTGTTTTCGTAATTCAGCATCCACCATACGGCGCACAAAGGGCCAACGTAAGCGCAACTGCGCGGCACGCGAAAATTCACCCGTGAGCGTATTACCCACCAATACAGCAGTCCGATCCTTCGACAAGCCCTCACCATCAGGAAAACCAGCCTCTTCTAAAGCTTGAGTAGCCACATCCAAAGCCAGCCAATGCGTCAAATCAGTACTGCGATAAGTATTCCCCGCCACGCGATACTTTAGCCGATCAAATTCATAACCTTCAATAACAGCCGCTTGGCGACAATAAATCGCATCTGGCGTGCTGGGATTTTCAGAAAAGTAGTCAGCTAGATTTAATCTTTCAGAAGGGAGTTGACGGAAAGCCCGTCGTTTAGCCAACACGTTTTCCCAAAGTGCTTTTGGATTATCAGCGTCTGGATAACGACAAGCCATGCCAACTAATGCGATAGCGTCGTTCATTAAATTTCTCCTTCGGGATTTGGTACAGGATAAACACCAAAGAACTACAAGGATTTGGTATAAGAAAGGATAAACACCAAAGAACTACAAGGATTTGGTATAAGAAAGGATAAACACCAAAGAACTACAAGGATTTGGTATAAGAAAGGATAAACACCAAAGAACTACAAGGATTTGGTACTCGCTTATCTCAAATCGAAGTAGTTGGTGGTATTGTAGCGATTATAAATCCATGTCGTTATTATGGGTTTATCCTTTGTTATATCAAATCCTTGTAGTTTGTTTTAGTGTTAACTCATGTCGTTATTATGGGTTTATCCTTTGTTATATCAAATCCTTGTAGTTTGTTTTAGTGTTAACTTAACTGTTTTTAACCCAACGCTCACTTTTCAAGTCTTATCAATAACGTTGGTAAAAACAAAAAGTCAGCAATTAAGGCAAATGCAATTGTCACTGCAACCATGATGCCCATCGTAGAATTGATATGAAAATGAGATAGAGACAAAATCAAAAAGCCTGCAATGAGCACAACCGAAGTAATCCATAATGCCATACCCACACGTTGAAAAGCATAACGCACCGCATTCTGGGGAGTCAATCCTTTCTCGCGGCGGGCATACAGGTATTTGCTGAGATAGTGAATGGTATCATCAACCACGATACCGATGGTTAGCCCTGCCACCACCGACAATCCCAAACCGACTTGCCCAACCAATATGCCCCATAAACCAAAAGCCATCGCCGTTGGTGCCAGATTAGGAATCAGGCTGATGAGTCCAAATTTCAGGGAACGCAACGCGACGATAAGAATAACCGATATCAATACGAGCGCAATGGTGGCACCGAACAACATACTCCGAATATTGCGGGAACCAATATGAGCAAACATCATAGCCGTACTGGCCCCCTGCCCTGTTTGCATAGAAGGCAAACCCTTCTCTTTAAGCCATTGCAAGGCGCGTTCATCCAACACCAGCATCTCATTACTAGACAGTGTTTCCAAGATGACAGTCACACGAGTCGCCGATTTATCGACATTAATTTGGTTATTGATATCCAAACCGTAAGGCAAAGACATTTCATAAAGCAATAAATATTGCGCCGCCAAGTCACGCCGATCTGGCAGACGATAATAGCTTGGATCATCGCCATGCAGATTTTGATTAAGACGTTTAAAGGTATCCGTGATCGTGCTAACGTGTATCACATGCGGTTGTTGGCGAAACCATTCCGCAAACTCGGCAACGACTTGCAAAAATTCAGGGGTGTTGATGCCATCCGGTTCGCCAGCACTTACAGAATAATGAATGTCATAAATACCGGTCAGATTTTCCGTTGTAAAATCGGTGGCACGCCGGAAATCAAAACTCTCATCAAAATAGTTCACAAACACATCATTCAGTTCATTGCGTGGCAAGAAGGCAATCAACAACACCATCATCCCCCCAACGCCCCACATCAAGCCATGCCGCTTCGCTATGACAAAATCAGCCAGATGCTCCATCGCATGATTGGCTGTTTGCACCGATCCACCGCGCACCGGCAAAACGGCCATCAGTGCGGGTAAAAAACTGACAGACAAGACAAAGGCAATGATAATACCCATCGCGACAATATTGCCCAAATCATGGAAAGGCGGCACATCGCCAAAATTCATACTCAAAAAGCCAACGGCAGTCGTCAAACTGGTCAAAAAAATGGGCCCCAAATTGACGCGCAGACTTTCTACAATCGCCTCGCGTTTCTCGCGCCCATTGACGCGCATTTCATGCCCGAATGTCACCAAAAAATGGACACTATCAGCAATCGCTAAAGTAAGAATCATAATGGGCGCAGCAGACGAAGGGCCACTCAAAACGATGCCGAATAATCCCGCCAATCCCGTCGCCGCGACGGTAGAAAATGAAATCACCAATAAAGTCGCGAAAGTTCCGGAAAAAGCTTGGAACAACAGCAACCCCAACAAAATGAGAATCGCCGTATACATGATCGGGATAAGGGAAAACATATCACCTTTGAAAGCCTCCGGAAAAGAATTACTCATCATCACAATGCCCGTGAGATGAACCTCAATATGAGGATAACGGGTGCGTACCTTATTCGCCAAATCACGCGCAAAGGCAACCACTTCCGGTACAGCCGTTTCAAGGTTTTTATCCGGCAATTGAACAGTGACATTAATGCCGGTTACCTGCATAGCAGGTGAAATCAAGCGGTTAACCAATAATGGCTCAGAAAGGGCAATTTCCTTGATCCGCACAATATCCGCCTCTGAAAGCGACATCGCATCAGTGATTAAATCCTCAACAATGAGCGCATCACCATCAGCGTAAGTATGTTGAAAATTGCTGATAGAATCAACGCGAATAGAATAAGGCATTTGCCAAGCTTCATTAGTCAGCCATTCTACTGCACCCAGCGTCTCGTTAGTCAATACCTGCCCATCCTTAGGGGCTAAGACAAACAACACCCCATCATTTTTGGTATAGGTATTTTGTAATTCCTCAAAGGCGACAAGTTGGGGATTATCCTGGCTAAAAAACACCCGATAATCATTATCAAACCGTAAAGGAAATCCAAAGGTAGTCAATGCTACCAATACCAATGTGGCAATAATAATCAAATAACGCCACCGGATGATCCCGTGAGCATAGCGTTCAATCATAGGTTATTTACTCCTGTTATTGATTCTTCTTCATAAGAAATCCAGTCTGGCTGCCGATAAGTATGTCTTTGCATCTTCAACGTGATGCCTAAATCATAAAATTCCTTAACCGTTTTAATCATCACACGTAAATTTTGCAATATCTCTTGAAATTGACGGTAGGGAATATCAATCTCCAGTTTTTCCGAGTCATCCAAACTAATCGCCAGTTTGATTTTTGTGACGTATTCAATGACATAAAACGCCAAGTGTTCTTCTTGAGCGATCTGGTGAATTTTGGCAATGATGGCCTTATGTTTTAAAGCCTTAATCTTTTTCCGTTTGATTTGATCGTTCTGCCTTTTGACTTGATCTGATGCTCTTGTTGTTCGATTTTTGAGGTAATTGGCATCCAATCTTTTCAATTCCAACGTCATCTTATCAAAAAGCGTATAGATTTGCTCAAGCTCATAAACCTTCGAGTTCAGTCCAGACCACTTTTCGATAATCAACTCATCTTGATCATTAAATCTCACCGTAAATTCAGGATAATCATAATGTTCTGAAGGCGAGCGCACTTTAAAAGTGCAAATATCATCAAGTTCCGTTGTATATCTTGGGTAATAAGTACTGAAGCACAAATAAACAGGTATTTTACAGCAAAGGGGCTTACGCTACGGATTGCCCCTACGAACCGCCCGTAGGGGCAATCCCTTGTGGTTGCCCCTCTTGCTCATGCCCCTCTTCTTGGTTGTTTCTTTTAATTAAAATACCTGAAAATTTATGGTTCAGTACTTAGTACCTGTCTGAAATGGAAAAACCAGTCATTGTGCTTAATTTCTGTTTGATTTCAGAAATCAGCCTATGCTTGTCATTGCCATATTTGACAATAGGCACTTCACCTTTAAATTAAAAATCAATAAGTTGCCTATTTAAACACTCAAAAATAGAGCAGTTTTTGCGTGCAAAAACTTTTTCACCGTGAAATCGTAAAGCCAAATAACCTCAAAAACGTGAAGATCGAGTAATATAGGAGTTCAGATAAATATTTTGGCCCAAACCTGACAGGTTTTCAAAACCTGTCAGGTTTTTATCGCTAAAGTTTTTCGCGAAAAACTTTTGCCTCAACCAGTGGATAGTATAGTCTCTTTGAAATGATTATGGATACAATTGCCGGCAAAAGTCTCAACTTAATACCAATCACAGTAAACGTTTTCAGTCTGCGCTGGTTGGCTTGTTTATTGATTGTCGTGATGGAAATGGTTGCGGCAACTCCCCCTATCATTGATCTTGTTAAGGTTCAAATTCAAGATAGGGCTGAACTTAACCGTTTGCGGCAATTTGCTAGTGATGTCGATGATCACTATTCTGATTGGCAGCAAGGTTTCAAAACAATTTATGCCGATGATGCTGAACAAGCTATGCTGAAAGCGGCTGGTTTTAATTTCCAAGTCGTGATTGAAAATCTTTCTGACTATTACGCACAACGCGCTGCGAGGGATAGGCTGACTCGGCACGCTATAACACATTCAATGGGTGGTTTTCGTACCCTTTCTGAAATTGAGCAGACTTTGGAACGCCTGAGCAAAACTTTTCCCAACATCGTTGCTAAATTTTCGATAGGTAAAAGTTATGAAGATCGCGATATTTGGGCTATTCGTATTTCTGATCATCCTAAGGTTTATGAACCAAGCGAGCCGACAGTTTGGTTTGATGCTTTGCACCATGCCCGTGAAGCGATGTCTGGTGAGTCATTGTTATTGTTTGCTGAATGGCTAGTCAATCATTATGCCATTGATCTCACCGTAACTCGTTTAATCAATTCGCGTAATATCTTATTGATTCCTTGTGTTAATCCCGATGGCTATGAATATAATCGCCAACAGCATCCTAACGGTGGCGGTTTGTGGCGCAAAAATCGGCGTAAGCATGGCAATAATCGCTATGGTGTTGATTTAAATCGTAATTATGGTTGGGAATGGCAATATGATCGTTCTGAACAAAATAATGGGAATTATCAAGGAAAGGCTCCCTTTTCTGAACCGGAAACGGCCGCCATTCGAGATTTGCTTGCCCAACAAACGCCCTCTATGTCGGTTTCCGTGCATACTCACGGTAATGAATGGATGTATCCGTGGGGATATACTGCTTTGCCTACGCCAGATGAGGATATTTTTCGGACTTACGCTGCCAAAATAGTGGCAACTAATGGTTATACGACTGATACTGCTTGGAATTTGTACGGTATAACTCGTGGTGCCAGCGATGATTATCATTATGGTATGCATAACAGTTTGGCTTTTACCGTAGAAATTGGCAATTTTGTTGATGGTTTTTGGCCCTCTCCAACTCGTATTCCGGCGTTATTCAATACGGTGCAACCGGGTTATCAGAAGATTGCACAATGGGCAGGAGCTTGGGCTTCCGTATTGGCACCGTTTTGGACTGAGCAACTGGGTAATGGTGATGAGTGGTTTGATGCTGGGGAAATCTGGAATTTGAGTCTGCTCATTAAAAATGAAGGGGTTTTACCTTTGAATGCTGAAGTATCGGTATCTTCCCATACGCCAGATATTATGACAGAGGATGGGCCAATCAATATTTCACTGGCGCCGCGCCAAGAAGCTTTAACACCATCCCTTCAATTCCATTTTGCCGATATGATTGATAGTGAAATACCTTATATTTTGGATATTGCGCTCAATTATGACGGTTTCATTTCCAATGAACCGCTCAAAATGGTGTTAGGCCCTTCCCGGATTTTAGCCGATAATTTAACAACGATTGCCGTGTTGGGAAAAGTGGCTCAGGGGAATTTAGTGCGTCTTTTTGTATCTGGAACGGCTGAAGTAACGGCTGAAGTATTTTGGTCGTTGGAAACGACTACCGCTCAATATTTGCCAAACATTGAAGGCGCGGTTTATTTGGCCGGTAATATTCAATCTTTGTTAAAAGGTATGACTGACATAAATGGTGAACTTAGTGGGTTACTACACTTACCGAAATCAACCGAACTTTCTGGTAAAACGGTTTACCTACAAGCTTTATTGGATTATGAGGGTAAGCCGTTTGTCAGTAGATTAACTCAAGTGCGATTTGAATAAGGGGAATGGTGGGCAACAAAAACACGTTACCCACCCTACATTGATTTGAATGGGGTGGGCAACAATCTTTACCCACCCTACATTGATTTGAATGGGGCAGGCAAAAAAAAACCCGTTACCCACCCTACATTGATTTGAATGGGGCAGGCAACAAAAACACGTTACCCACCCTACAAACAAAACGCGCTATCAGTCTTTTAACCCCTTGAAATGTACAGTTTAACCATTTCTTCTGCCAATTGAATATCGGGTGTGACAAGGGCATTCAATATTTTATTGTATACCGTTTCATTTCGACTGACATCAAGCAATCGTGCTGCCCAGTCTGAATCCTTGTCGTTGCGCTCAAATAAAACACGGTAATAGGCACCATTCACATCAAAAATGAAATTGAGATTTTGTTCTATAAACTTAATATTCATAACCCGTTATCCTTGTTGTGTTCTCTTTTAAAAATAAATAAGGTTTATGGCTTCATTTTTTTGCTCATCTTGACTTGATACATACAGGCATCTGCCATTTTGATTAATTCATCTGGAGTGCGCCTCTCCACTGCATGATATTCAGAAAGTCCGAAACTAAAATCAATGGGAATATCACCTATTTTGTGTTGATTCAACTCTATTCTCAAAGCCTCAATCAAGTTATGAGCCTCTTGCCGTTTTAGTTTTGGAAAAAGGATCAAAAATTCATCTCCTCCCATCCGACACAAATAATCTGAGGCACTGAGTACACCTTTGAGAGAATTGACAACGCTGTTGATTAATTTATCACCTTCTGCATGGTTGTAGGTATCATTAATTTTCTTTAAGTTGTCTACATCTAGATAACAAACCACAAAACGAGAACATTCCTTTTTAGCCATTTCAATTTGTTTGGCTAATATTTCATAAGCAAATCTTCGATTAAACACGCCTGTTAGTTCATCGGTGATTGACATCTTCTCTAATTTTTCCAGTGCTTTTTTTAATTCTATATGGACGTTTATTCGAGCAAGCACTTCTTCCGCTACAAAGGGTTTTGTAATATAATCAACACCACCTGCCTTAAACGCTTTTAATTTTTCAGACGTTTCAAATAATGCGGTAATAAATATAACCGGGATTTTTGTCGTGCGTTCTTGTTTTTTTAAGTGTTGGCAAACTTCTATTCCGTCCATATCAGGCATCATAATGTCCAGCAAAATCATATCAGGATGTTTTTTTTGCACAAATTCTAGTGCTTTGGTACCATCTTGAGCTATAGCGGGCCTGTATCCCTTCTCTTTGAGTATACTTCCCAGCATTTGAAGATTTTGCTGATTATCATCCACAATCAAAATCAGTGGTTTTTCGTCATGGTTTGTCATATCAGTTATCAGTTATCAGTTATCAAAACGGGCCTATTTGTGATGTTCAAGGCCAATATCAGAAAAACGCTGTGTACTTCACGAATTTTGGGAATACCAGAAATAATGGGGCTTAGTCGCAAGAAAGGGCGAACAAGATCGGGCAGCCCATAAGCAAAATCTTGTAGGGACAAACCTTTGTTATCGCCCTCCCCCGCTTTGAAGTTATAATCAGAAAAAAACAAGCAATCTGCGGCGATGTGTCATCCACAAGTCGTTGATTCTTGCGGATTTAATGGGGCGCATTCCCAAAAAAAGGGTCATTATCAATCTTGGGCTTCGCAAATGAATTTTTCACTAAAATTGGGCCGCAAAATAAATTTGGAACGAAAAGTGGGGGCAAAATAAATTTGGAACAAAAAGCGGGGCGCAAAATAAATTTGGAACGAAAAGTGGGGCGCAAAATAAATTTGGAACGAAAAGTGGGGGCAAAATAACAGGCATTCCGAGCGGGGCGCAAAATCTAAAATCGGGGCTTCCAAATTTATCTTGATGACCTTTAGGAATGCGCCCGATTTAATGTGCCTTTTAATTCTTCTATTATTGTAGGAAATGCTTTTAAGCTTTCTTCTATATTTTTGATGTCAAAAGTTTGAGCCAATTCGCGCACGCTTTCAGCATACAAGATTAAACTTTGAATATGATAAGTATTGCCTAGTTTTATCACTTTTTCTGCAAACTCTTCAAGCACATCCATTTCCATCACACTGTTCATCTCTTGCCATATTGGCATAATTTATTTTTCCAGTATATCGGTTAGTTGGGAAAGTCTTGCCCTATTTTCAGGGCTAAGATTGGTCACAGTATCCATTGATATTTCTCTTTTTGTTACCTTTTCTGGTTTGAAATAGTATGAGAGTTTATCAAAGATATCTGGCCAATTAATCGGTTTAGGCAAATAGCCATCAAAACCAAATTCCTTTAGTTTTCGGTTTTCGCCGATTGTTTGAGAAGCAGTGAAAGCGATAATGGGTATATCCGAAGTCATTGGGTTCTCTTTTAGGTGTTTGGTTGCCTCATAGCCGTCCATCATTGGCATTTTGATATCCATTAAAATCATATCAGGATTACATTCAGACGCTAGAATCAAAGCTTTTTGCCCATCGCTTGCTTCGATAACGGTCAAAGCGAGTTGAGAAAGCCATTCAGTGATGAGATTGCGGTTAGATTCAATATCATCTACAACCAACACTAAACCCTTCCCAAAAGTGATATGCTTCAAATCAATTGAGCTATCTTGTGTGCCACTAGAATTTGTGGTGGAATAAATATTGACTTCGTGTAAAGTGATTTCAAAAAGGCTCCATTTACCCACGATGCTTGTGAGTGAAATCTGACCCTTCATCATTTCTACCAATCGTTTGGTGATGGCTAATCCTAATCCGGTGCCTCCATATTTCGGGTACTTTGCCCATCCTGTTGTCGGAAAGACTCAAAAATAATCGTTTGTTGATCCTTAGCAATACCAATGCCAGTATCTTCTACAGAAATAACAAAATCACATTTTTTATATGACTTTGTTTTATAACTATTTTTTGCACTCAATTTGATGTATCCTTTTTCAGTAAACTTGACGGCATTACCAATCAAATTAAGCAGTACTTGCCTGAGTCGAGCCCCATCTAGTAGCAGTGCAGGTGGTAAATTGGGATCAATATCGACTATCAATTCTATTTCTTTTTCGGCTATTGTCATGGCAAACATATTTTGTAATTCATTGAATATCGTGTAAGGATTAACCACTTCATACTGAATTTCTAGTTTTCTGGCTTCAATTTTAGATAAGTCAAGTATATCATTAATTAAAGTGAGCAAACTGTTCCCTGCCATTTCAAAACTGAGCCAAGAGTGGGTGATGTCATCTTGAATGGTTGTGGCCTTAAAATAAACAAAAACATCACGCCCCTTTTTATGTTTTAAAGTGATTTCATAACTGCGATGCCACTTTTAGCTATACTCAACGAGGTGATAAACTTAACTTTTTTTTCAGGAGTTTAGGGAATTGTAGGGCTCCTACGTGTTTTTAAAGCCCACGAATAGATCAATATTTCACGCGCTTTGTTTCGCTCCGCGAAACAAAGCGCGTGAAATGGGTGGGTAACGTGTTTTTGTTGCCCACCATTAAATTAAAAAAAAGTTCAGTTTATTCCCGTTCTGAGTATAATTATAAATAAATCAGCCTAAATCATGACAATCAGAGCAATCAGCGTTTCACGCTAAAGTTTCGCTTCGCTATACAAAGCGCGTGAAAATCAGAATTTTGTTTGCCAATTCCCAATGCGTGATGCGTTTTGCCAGTTCATCGCGCTTTACATTTCAGAATTCTTTGTAACGCTTTCCACACTTTTTCTACAGACAAATCCTCATAACAAGCTGGCGATATGCCAGATAATCCTTGATAGGTACATTGTTTATTGAAACAGGGGGCACAAGGAAAATGGGCTTGTAGGTGATTTTGTTGTAATCCATAAGTGCCGGTTCGTGCGGGTTCGGTTGCGCCATATAACGTCACAGAAGGTACAGCTAAAGCGGCAGCAAGATGAGCCAATCCGCTATCAACACCGACGATGGCCTGTGCTTGCTCTAATTCTGTGGCAATTCCCTGTAAATTGCTTTTAGGGATCAGGCTAATGTTTGGGTGAATGGTGGCAATTTGCTTAGCACGTTCATATTCTTGAACAGTGTTCCAAGGTAAACGTATTGCCAAATCGGCGGCCGTCACACGTTCAGCCAAAGCTATCCAATAAGAGTCTGGCCAGTGTTTTGTTACCCATGTTGTCCCATGTAAGAATATGACAGTAGACAAGGTATTGGAAGAGGGGCATTGAGGCTTACAGTGTTTTACAATCCCATAATCAGGTGGGCTATTCGGCAATGGATAATCCAGCACCTCGGCAAATAATTGCCTTACCCGCGTCACTGCATGTTGATTTTTAGGAATCGCATAACGTTGTTGATAGGCTAAAGCGGCTAACGGTTCACGCGCTGAATGACGATCTAAACCGCAACGCTGTCCGCGTGCTTTTACCGTAAGCCATGCACTTTTAATTAATCCTTGTGCATCAATCACTTTATCATATTGTTTCAGTTTCAATGTCTGAATAAATTGATGCCATTTACCACTATACCATGTTTGCCAAGGTTGTTTACGCCACCGCCTTAACGCGACGGGAATAACGCGCTTTACGACAGGATGCCAAGCTGGAATTTCTGCAAACGTTTCCTCCACTAGCCAATCACATTGCAAATCGGGATAGTGTTTTTGGGCATCAGTGAGAGCGGGTAAAGTGTGAATGACATCACCTAATGAAGACGTTTTAATGATTAAAATCTGCATAATTATCAATCAGTTATCAGTTATCAGTTATCAATTCCACGCAAAAGTTTTTGCGCGCAAAAACTGAAATTCACGCAAAAGTTTCGCGAAGCGAAACTTTTGCGTGAAATTCACGCAAAAGCTTCGCTGGCCTTCGGCCAGCGAAGCTAAATGTGGAAATCAGTTATCAGGATAGAACGTTGATTTAATTGATTGACACGGCTTAGTCAATTTTAATCAATTTTATCTGATCACTTAAAAAAATCAGTGTTAATCAGCTTAATCAGTTAAATCAGTGTTCTATTACTTGATTTATCAATTTTATCACTTAAAAAAATCAGTGTTAATCAGCTTAATCAGTTAAATCACTGTTTTATTTTAATTACTTAAGTTTACCTACTTAAGTATAATTCGATTGGTAACTGATTTCGTCGAGAAAGTTTTCGCGCGCAAAAACTTTTGCGTGGAACTGATTTTCAGGCAAAAGTTTCGCGGAGCGAAACTTTTGCCTGAAACTGATAACTGATAACTGATAACTGATAATTGATCAAGGATAAACAACAAATGTCTTCTCATTCACAAAATCGTCAACGCACTGCCAAGCCTATCGCTTCTCATTCACAAAGTAGCAAACGCACTGCCAAGCCTACGGCTTTTCATTCACAAAGTCGTCAACAAACTACTGCCAAGCCTACGGCTTCTCATTCACAAAGTAGCAAACGCACTGCCAAGCCTACGGCTTTTCATTCACAAAGTCGTCAACAAACTACTGCCAAGCCGACGGATTTTCATTCACAAAGTCGTCAACGCAGTGCCAAGCCTACGGATTTTCATTCACAAAGTCGTCAACAAACGGCTAAGCCGACGGATTTTCATTCACAAAGTCGTCAACGCAGTGCTAAGCCTACGGATTTTCATTCACAAAATCGTCAACGCAGTGCTAAGCCTACGGATTTTCATTCACAAAGTAGCAAACGCACTGCCAAGCCTACGGATTTTCATTCACAAAGTCGTCAACAAACGGCTAAGCCGACGGATTTTCATTCACAAAGTCGTCAACGCAGTGCCAAGCAGACGGATTTTCATTCACAAAGTCGTCAACGCAGTGCCAAGCCTACGGATTTTCATTCACAAAATCGTCAAGACACTGCCAAGCCTACGGATTTTCATTCACAAAGTCGTCAACGCAGTGCTAAGCCTACGGATTTTCATTCACAAAGTCGTCAACAAACGGCTAAGCCGACGGATTTTCATTCACAAAGTCGTCAACGCAGTGCCAAGCAGACGGATTTTCATTCACAAAGTCGTCAACGCAGTGCCAAGCCTACGGATTTTCATTCACAAAATCGTCAAGACAGTGCCAAGCAGACGGATTTTCATTCACAAAGTCGTCAACGCAGTGCCAAGCCTACGGATTTTCATTCACAAAATCGTCAAGACACTGCCAAGCCTACGGATTTTCATTCACAAAATCGTCAAGACACTGCCAAGCCTACGGATTTTCATTCACAAAGTCGTCAACGCAGTGCTAAGCCGACGGATTTTCATTCACAAAGTCGTCAACGCAGTGCCAAGCCTACGGATTTTCATTCACAAAGTCGTCAACGCAGTGCCAAGCCTACGGATTTTCATTCACAAAGTCGTCAACGCAGTGCTAAGCCGACGGATTTTCATTCACAAAATCGTCAAGACACGCCTGAGTTGAGTGAAAGAGTACAAAAAGTGTTAGCGAGAGCAGGTTTAGGTTCACGGCGGGAAATTGAAACTTGGATCCAAGAGGGGCGTGTGAAAGTGAATCAACATATCGCAACCCTGGGTGATCGTGTCAGCGCACGCGATGAAATTAGCCTTAATGGACGTAAAATTCGCAAAACCGATTTGCACACGGCCTATCGACAACAGATTTTGTGCTATCACAAACCGATTGGTGAAGTGTGTACACGCCATGATGATGAGGGGCGCACAACAATATTTGAACGATTACCCTCGCCGAAACACGGCCGCTGGATAAGTATTGGGCGGTTAGATTTGAACACGGCAGGCTTATTGTTGTTAACAACGGATGGCGATTTAGCACATCGCTTAATGCACCCTTCTTATGAGATTGAACGCGAATATGCTGTACGGATTTTAGGAGAAGTCGATCTCGATATGCTTACACGCTTACGCGAAGGTATTGAGCTTGAGGATGGGATGGCGCATTTTAAAAGGGTTCATGATGCCGGTGGAAGTGGTGCCAATCACTGGTATCACGTCACATTAATGGAAGGGCGTAAACATGAAGTGCGGCGATTATGGGAATCGCAAGGGGTAACGGTTAGTCGCTTAATGAGAATCCGTTTTGGCCCCGTTTATTTACCAAAAGGCTTGCGTACCGGTCATTTCGTTGATCTTGATAACCCAAACCAAAAGGCATTGTTACAAGTAGTTGGCATGAAGGCATCATCGCCATTCCATCAAGCACACAATCCCTTCTTACCTAGGCGGGGCAAGAATCGCATAAACTCGAAACCTCGTTATCAGAAAAAATGAATAACGCATGATGCAAACGATCACGTTTTCTGATTTTCTGTAGTGGGCTGATCGATTTCATTTGCGCCTTTTGCGCCTTTTGCGTTTTTTTTTAATCAACGCAAGAGACGCTAAAGACGCTATTTTAACCGGAATAATGTCTATTAATGAGAGCCTCTTGCAAAACGATTTCACGAACAGAGGCTCAAAAAAGTAAATTATCAGTTTTTGCTTTCAAAAAATCGGCACTGGGGTCATTGGATGGGATTGATTCTGGGCTGGTGATCTGTGTGTGCATCAATTAACAATTCTATCACCCTTTGAAGCTTTCCCACTTAATGACCCCAGTGCCCAACTTACAATAACAAATATTTTATAAATTATTGATTATTAACGGATTTACAAATAACTGACCTGAATTTTCCCAGTCTATGATCCCAGTGCCCTCGCTTATCAGTTATAAATAAGTGTCCTTGATATCCGTAAGTTGCAGTAGCCCCGATTCAGTCCTTCATTCAATCGGGAAACGCTATCTGTAGCATTGGCAGTTACACGATAACGTTTATCGCACGTAATTAGCCATTGTAGTCGATTGTTTCCAAATAGGCTTCAGCATATTGACCTAATAAGAGCCTACGCGTGGTAAAGAAACTTGGCCATTTGTTTTGAAACCACTGCACAGCCATTCTTGTAAACACTTCCCTATCTTTTTTCTTTCGTGCTGCTTTAACTTGCCTGTTATATTCGTTACGCACTGCAAGCCTTTGATCTTTGAGTCTATCACAATTGATGTTCAGAGCCTTAATCGTTTCCTCAACTAATTTTCTAACTGAAGAAAAATTGTTTTCAATGCCAGCAACCTGTTGGCAGACAGTATCATTTGGCAACAGTTCACCTGTCCTTTTGTCGAGATTAAAAAGACACGGTGTCGCCGAGATATTTAGAGGATTTAAGAGGTAACCTTCGCATTGTGTAGATAAATGCTCTTTCGAGATAAGATGGTTTTTGTGGGCATCACAGCTCAGATTGGCCGGTCTGGGATGTTTGCTTTTGTCAGCATCTTCTCCACCAATACATACACCGATAATATTGTTCCAATCAAGTCCCCAATTCTGGCTTGAATTGCTGTCATCAGATTTGGAATGGAAATGTTCAATGCGCTGCTTATTAATTGGCAAATTATCCACCTTGGTTTCGCAATAGGCACAGAGTCCAGCTTGATCGTCAAAAATCTGTTGGCGGATAGCGTGGTAATCGTCACCGCCATTTTCATCTTTAAAATCCGGCTCCCAACGTGCTGTGGGATTATTGGCTGCAAAATGCGTTAGTGCATTAGGCCCAGGCGTTTTGTTAATTTTTTTCAAGACTCAACTCCCATTTCTTGTTTTCTATATAAAGGTCTGCCTCTGTTAATGCGGGTTCTTCATCGGCATAGATTTCATCCAATTGCTGACGCATTTCCAGTGTTTCAGGCAAACTCCATTGATCGTTATAAACCCGATCAAGATAGGTATTGAGAAGTTTTGTATTGTCGTCTTCTGGTGGACGTACATCAGCACCAAAAACCCGTTTTAGTATGCGCGAAGCTTCCGCGCCCTTCGTGCCTTTGGAAGAGCAATAAACATCGCCGTCGCTCACAATACGAATACAATCCGATTCAACTGTGCTCAGTACCTGCGGGCTATGAGTGGTAACGATAAACTGAATATCAGGAAACGTTTTTTGCAAGCTAGGAATGACCTTCTGTTGCCAGACTGGGTAAAGATGAATATCGACTTCATCAATAAGCACAATGCCTTGGGTTTCTTGGTATGCTTGTTCTTTAAGATGAGGGTTTAGCTTCGCACAACGCCAAGCCAGATCAGCGGTAAGTGATACCATGGCACGCACCCCGTCACTCAATATGCTGACCGGGAGTATGCCTTGTTGTGGATGAAACAGGGCCAGTTCTTCATGGCTCATGCTGTAATGAAAGTTGCTCCAGTCTTCACCAGCCAATACTTGATTAACTGCTGCCTTAATCCCCGCTACTTGTTGCGGTAGTGCGTAGTTGGAGTATTCTGGCATTTCTTTTTGTTGTATCACTGCATAAGCCGCCTTATTCAACCATTGCTGAATCTGCTTGAAGTTGGAGGCAGAAGAAAGGCAATTTTCATAGCCCATGGTTCGGCTTTCCGTGATGACTGCCTTGCGTTCCATGTTTTTGTGTGTACTCCAAAGCCGTCCCGATCCGTAATAGGCAATAACTGGCAGAGTCACACTTTGCAGTTCCGTAATCTTCTGCATCAGCTTTTTGCCGTATTCGGTCATTTCATTAGCATCTTTGACCGTCGTTCCGCTTTTTTTTCCGGTCAACTTGCGGAGCAGATGCATTGTGGGTTCTGCCATATCCGCTTCGACCATGACGGGATACTGTTGTTCGCTTATGCTAGTATCAAGCTGCTGTAGATAGCGGGCATCTGAAGAATAAAAACGCTTTGCCTTGCCTAAGCCAAAGGCTCCAACAAAAGTACCTAAAGCAACGGTAACGGCATCCAGAAATGAGGTTTTACCTTGGCCGTTACGAGCCACGATAACCGTTAATTTATCATGGAAATCCATTTTTATGTTGTGAAAACATCTAAAATTTGATAGTGTTATATTTTTTATCTTCATATTCTAATTCCTGAGAAGCCTCATCTAAGTAGGGGAATGGTGGGCAACAAAAACCCGTTACCCACCCTACAAGAAAGACTGGAATAATTTATTTTTTGGATATGCCTTATTAAGACATTTTACACCAAGTTTTTCAGAAATTTCAGGAAAAACCTTATCAGTTTCCAAAAGCTCGAATGTTTCGCACTCTCTATTTTTGCTGAAGGCTGCTTTGAAAATCCTGCCATGCGGGCTGGCAGTTTATATCCAATTTGCCCAAGTTGCCCAAATGTGAAAATGGTTAATTATTTTTCGTTAACAATTCACAATTTTCACCTGGCCAAGCGTTTTCTAACATTGTCATTCAAATAATCCGTTTTGTTTGGAAGCTTTGCCGATGGTGGCGGCACTTTTGAAAGTCATATTATCTTTAGGCAAGTTTAACTGTTTACCCGCGAAAAATTCGGCTAAAGTCATTATTTGGATTTTGGGGTATTTATAACCATAAGCCGCTTCAAATTGTCCTAGTTGCGTCGCACTGAGCAACATGGGTTTGGTTGCTTTGTAACGGGTTAAAAGTACACCCAAATCATATTTATGCTTGGCAATCGCACCGAATAATGCATCAATATCTTTAGCTTGAACTTTACCGCCTTTGACTTGAAAGCCTACCTTCACCGCTTTATCTACTTTTGGGATTGAATACTGGCCAATACCATCAATACCTTTATCCGCACCTTTTTTGCCATAAGTCGTTGCAAAGACTTCTAATTCGGTTAGCCACCAATCCTCAAAAGCAAACGGGTTTTGTTCCCATAATTTAATTGCACTGGGTTCATCAGTCGGTGTACCTCTTATTTCAAACTGGCTTAAATCGTCTCCGTAAGTGTCTTTTAAACGGCGTTTGATTAGGGATAAGGCAAAAGGAGCTATATCAATGCCTATCCATTGGCGGTTTAAACTTTCGGCGGTGTCAACAGTTGTACCGCAACCACAGAATGCGTCAAGTACGATATCGCCTTCGTTTGAACTGGCTTTGATGATCCGTTCAAGTAGGGCTTTTGGTTTTTGGGTGGGATAGCCGAGGCGTTCTTTTTCTTCTCTATTAAGCGTTTCTAGATCGAAATTTTATAGTGAAATATAGAAATTAATAGAAATATTTCTATATAGAAGCATAAGGGAACGATCAACCCATTATCCCCTTGCCTTAACGCTTAGGGTTACTTAATGAAAACTCGCCCTGTTGGGTGTAACCAACTTTTGATGCCATTACCGACTTTATTAATCAATTTTTGAAACGAAAACGAACAATCACTTTTCCGTAAAATATTATACGCACCATTAACATCGGCATTGATTAAAGTTTCGTCCTTGCTTCGATACAAACCTCGTTTAAGTCGTTTGCCACTATAGGTTGGCTTAGCATTTTTTTCATACTTTTTGGGCATCTTATCACTATCTTTAAAACTCGCTTTTGAAGTATAACTCTCGTTTGCAACAATTAGTTTAATGCTGTGTTGCCCAAGTTTGTAGGATAATTTCTCGACAAACTGGCCTAGAGATAAGTTGACGAAGTTTTGATTAGTTTTTGTGCCTAAATTAATCTGATCAAGTGATTTGGCAACATCACCGACAACAACGAAAGAAATTTGATGAGTTAAACAAGTTTTAACGACATGTGCAGTTGCTTTATGTAGATAGTCATTGACTCTCGCATTGCGCCAGTCCGTTAGGTTTTGCAATCGATTTGACCATTTTTTACCCCGACTTTTTTCTAGGTATGACTGGATTGATGCCTTGCGCTTGTTGTAATAAGCGTTAACCGACTTGATTCGCCTACCATCAACAATAAAAGGTTTGATTACGCCATTGGTCACGCAAGTCGCTAAGTTATTCAAGCCTAAATCAATTGACATCACCTTGTCATTTGGTTGAACTTGTTGATAAACGGCTTGATTTTCCTCATAAACAAAAACGGCCTGAAAGTAATGTGGTTTGGGGATGATCTCAACCATCTTGATCGTTTTGCCTATCAATGGCTTAGGCAGGGGAATTTTCAATTCCCTCCCTTTGCGGGTATCCAAAACCACCTCGAAATTCTGGATTTGAAAGGCTTGATAAGTATATATCAGATTATCGTATTGGTTTTTCTTAAAATGAGGCGGTTTGGGTTGTCCTTTATATTTATTAGGATTCTTTTTGAAATCCTCATTCACCATAAAAAACGACTTGAAATTCTTATCCAACTTTCTCAAGCTTTGCTGAGAGACCGCACTTTTTAGGAGACGATAATTGATTTCTCCTTCTAAATTATGAACCTGCTTCATCGCCTTATCGGCCTTTGTGGATAGGCAAAGTATTTACCCGTCGCCTCATAAGCTTCTCGCAACGTCCATAAAGTTTGGTTATAGAGGTTTTTGGCATGATGAGACAATTCCCTTAGTCGTTTGAATTGAGACTTATCTAGGCCTCTAATTTTGGTTTTCAGTGCTTTCTTCATAAACCTCCTTAGAATGATTCATGAGAACATCATATAAAAATTTTTCTATATTTTTATAGACTATATCTATCCAATAATCTTCTGCAATTTTTCCAGCATCCAAATAGTAGGTATATACTTTGCCTGTTTTTTTATCAACTTTTTCTTGATATAAACGTCCATTTGAATCTTTTTTCAATTTCATATGAGAATTTTGTTTTCTTGGAATAGAAGCGCCTTTCTCATTAAAAGTGTGAGAACCATCATGACATTTTGTATAAAAGAAAATAACATCATGTTTTTTAGCGAACGTTTTCTTACTTTTTCCACCAATTGAATAACACCAAATAACCTCATTCCTAAAATTCCCAACTCCAAACACCGCATCACAAACCGTTTTCAAATAATGACTAGCCGTTGGATCACAATGCAAGTAAAAACTTCCGGTTGGTTTCAAAACCTTATGCAGTTCAATAATCCTTAATGTCATCATCACCAAATAAGGGAATACTTGCGGGGCTATGTGTTGATAAGCATTGAGCAAGTCAAGTAATTTATCATGGTGTATCGTGTCGAGTTCAGTCAATGAATCCCCCACGCTATGCAATGACCAAGTATCTTCAAAAGCCACTCGTTGCGTTTGAATTTCCTTCTCATCAAAGAACACATTGTAATTGCGTTTGGAATTAAAGGGCGGATCAATGTAGATTAAATCCACTGATTCTGGCTTGATTTCTAGTTCATTGCGTAGAATGTCTAAACAATCGCCTAAATATAGTTTGTTCATTGTACGATTATGAGACTATTATGTCGTTATTCAATAAAACACGAAAACGGAAAGCATGATCTGTTGAGGATTAGCGAATGTCAATAACTCTTTTCAAAAAGGCCAAGCACTTTGCTCGGCCTTTTCCATCTCTTTAAAACGGTACTTCATCCACTGCCTTGTTTTGTAATGACAAGATTTATTGAGCAATGCTATATAACTACAAGGATTGTTTATAATAAAGGATAAACCCTAACAACTACAAGAATTGGGTATAATAATGGATAAACCCTAACAACTACAAGGATTGGGTATAATAATGGATAAACCCTAACAACTACAAGGATTGGGTATAATAAATCTTATCTCAAATCCCTGTCGTTATGGCTTATCCGCATCGAATCTCAAATCCCTGTCGTTTTGGGTTATTTTCAATCCCAAGTCAGTTGAGTACCGGTTTGATATTCACGCACTCGCCCTTCAAAAAAATTGACTTCATGATTGAGTTCGTATTCGCTCATCCAAGGCATGGGATGTTCCCGAATGCCAAATAGGGGTTTCAATCCTAAGTTTGTGCAGATGTTGTCAGCAGTAAATCGGGCAAAGTCGATGTAGGTGAGTACGGGTAAACCGACAATACCGCCATCTGGCATCACGGCATGAGCGTGAAGAGTTTCTAATCTGACGGCATCATTAATAATGGCGCGTACACGTTTTTGCATCGCGGCATTCCAGAGTTCAGGGTTTTCGCGAATAATTTGCAGAATGAGCCATAAGCCATTGCTGGAATGTAGCGTTTCATCTCGCCAAATATAGCTATATTGTTGTGCCGTGTTTCTCAATTTGCCCTTCCTCGCCAGCGCAAAAATTTGTGAAAAGCCTAGCGGGAAAAACAGGTATTCAAAAACATAATAACTAATCAAGTCTTCCAACAGGGCGCGGTTGGCTTCTGGTGAACCAGGTGGCGCGTCTGAATTGACGACATTGTTGGTAAAAATCAGATTCCAATTGACTTTTTCAACCAGTTCTGGCATTTCTTGATACAGGTTAAAAACCTGTCCTTGCCCTTTATCATCTAAGCCGAATGATTCTAGTATAAACAAATAAGATTCAATATGGTTGCTCTCTTCCATCACGACATGGCGGAGATATTGTCGCATCTCGTTGGCGGTGATGTGTTTAAAAATGGCATTCACCATATTATCGGGAACGAGGTTATCACCGGCGGTGAGATAAGAAATATTGGTTTTAAAGAGCCACATTTCTGCTTCAGTCAACTGGCCGGTATTCCATTGCAGTTTATCTTCCCCCATTGGAATTTCGTTAGGTATCCAAAAGTTTTTACGGGCTGCCAAAAAGCGTTCTCTCACGCTATTGTATTTGACCGGTATCGGTTGACGCAAGTCATAACCGTGTCCGCCAACAATTTTGATGTTAGCCGCTGCAGGCCGTTTCTTACCGATAGTAATCGGATCGAGGCTGCTTGAAACAGGGAAAACCACTTTTTTCGTGGATTTGCTGTGAGTGGATTTATATTTTCTACGAGTAGAAGAAAAAATCTCGGTTGATGTGCCAGCGTCGTCAGAATCTAATAACATAATGCTCTCCATTTTTAATGATCAATTATCAGCGAAAATCAGGATTATCTGCGTTCTATTCCTTTTCAGAAAAATCTCTTTGCGTCTCTTGCGCCTCTTTTTCACGCTAAAGTTTCGCTCCGCGAAACTTTAGCGTGAAAACGTCTTTTGCGTTATTTTCATCAAGCGCCCAATCAACACCCTAGTGCAAGAGAGCGAAAATATCGAGACCACCCAGCCATCAAAAGCCAACTAAAGCAGTTGTCTAAAAGCTCAAGTCACCTAAAGGTGACTAAACCTATCTCTAGCGAGATTTCGAGCGCCAAAAGCGCAAATTGACTGTCTACTGTTATAAATCTTGTGTTTTTTTAGTCACCTTTAGGTGACTTAAGCTTTTAGACAACTGCTTTAGCTGTTGGCTGGGGTGGTCTGATCATTTCCGCTTTACTGCACTAGGATTATCCCTACTGGCAAGCTTCGCATTCTTCATTTTCATCTAAGCTACAGCTTGGGGCGTTAACGGCATTGATTTGAGTCTTAATGGCGGTACTTTTTTGAACACGAGTTGCGCCCATTGTTCGCAGATAGTAAGTCGTTTTGAGGCCTCGTAACCAAGCCAGTTTGTATAAGTTGTCTAGTTTGCGGCCAGAGGGTTCTAGCATGTATAAATTCAGCGATTGGCTTTGATCAATCCATTTTTGCCGCCGCGAGGCGGCTTCGACTAACCAAGTGGGATCAATTTCAAAGGCTGTGGCATACAACATTTTGATGGCTTTGGGAATACGATCAATTGATTGGATACTGCCATCATAATATTTTAAGTCATTCACCATCACGTCATCCCAAAGTCCCAGTGTTTTGAGATTGCGTACCAAATAAGGATTGATGATGGTAAATTCGCCTGACAAGTTCGACTTGACATATAAGTTTTGATACGTCGGTTCAATGGATTGCGTCACACCGCAGATATTGCTGATGGTGGCGGTAGGCGCTATCGCCATCGTATTAGAATTACGCATACCGACGGTTTTAACGCGCTCGCGTAAGCTTTCCCAATCTAAGGTAGAGGTGGTAGACAAGTCTAAATATTGATTACCACGCGCTTTTGCTAGATGTTGAATACTGTCAATCGGTAAAATGCCTTGATGCCATAATGAACCTTTAAAGCTTTCATAAGTACCTCGTTCTTCTGCTAAGTCGGTAGACGCTGAAATCGCATAGTAGCTAATGAATTCTTGGGCGTAATCTGCAAATTCAACGGCTTCTTGACTGGCATAAGGTATGCCTAGTTTGTAGAGTGCATCTTGGAAGCCCATGATGCCTAAACCGATTGGGCGATGGCGCGAGTTAGCAGTACGCGCTGCTGGCACGGAGTAGTAATTAATGTCGATAACGTTGTCTAATGCCCTCATAGCTGTCTGAATCGTGGTTTGAAGCTTTTCTCTATTCAATTTGCCTTCTTGAATATGGGCGGGTAGATTGATACTTGCTAGATTACATACGGCCACCTCTTCACCCGCTTTCGTGTTCAGGGTAATTTCGGTACACAGGTTAGAACTATGTACGATTCCGACATGCTGTTGTGGACTACGCAGATTGCAGGGATCTTTAAAGCATAACCAAGGATGGGCTGTTTCAAAAAGCATGGTGAGTATTTTACGCCACAATTCGACTGCCGAAACACGTTTCCACCTCTGAATCTTGCCTTCGTCTGCTGCAGCTTCGTATTTTTCATAAGCTTCTGTAAACGCTTCTCCATACAATTCGTGCAAGTCAGGCACTTCATTTGGAGAAAACAGGGTCCATTCTCTATTTTCATAAACCCTTTTCATCATTTCATCTGGTATCCATGATGCGGTGTTCATGTCGTGAGTGCGACGGCGTTCATCCCCGGTGTTTTTGCGAAGTTCTAAAAATTCTTCAATATCAATATGCCAGGTTTCCAGATAGGCGCAGCCGGAACCTCTTCTTCGTCCGCCGTTATGCACCAGCGCTGCTGTGACTGTATAAGAGGGATCACCATCAACCACAAAATCATAAACGGTGTCTTGATAATCAATGACATTAACGGCATTGACTCGTTCAAACAGCTTATTGTTATGGTAAACCCAATACGGTTGTTTATAAGGACTGATTCCAAAATGGTTTGCGAGTTCCTCAAAAGCTGGGATAGATAACTCGTAAGTTGTAAAGGGTTTATCCACTTTAACTCGTTCACCTTGACGATTCGTAAAGGTGGCACTGTCTATATGTCTCACATATCCAGATGCTAAAACGTGGTACTTTTTAACCATATACCTGATGGCTTCGATTAAGCCAAGAGATGAGGATGTGAAGCTAATGCGTTCGCCCCCTTTTAAGTAGCCATCAGTTTCAATTAATCCAATTAATAATGGGGTAATGAGGGGTTTTGGCAAATGAAGCATATTTCGATGGACAGATTTAGCCCCATTGCTGTCATACAGGTGTTCTCGATTGAGCCAGGGTAGCTTGGAAGCCGACCAATTGATGTATAAACAATTACCATCTATCGTTTGCCAATAATGTACCTTCTGGGCAGTCAGGTAGGCCTTAACAAACACTATCGTTTCCGGTTTTTTGCTGATGCCTAAAGAGACACCGGCATTACTCT